>Ga0210017_1001597_pt1 | contig 19666 bp, 16 predicted proteins | sample CryGeyCG2014_020_FD_183966 | JGI IMG/M metagenome (GOLD analysis project Ga0210017, IMG submission 183966) | Groundwater microbial communities from aquifer - Crystal Geyser CG08_land_8/20/14_0.20 (SPAdes) (version 2) | ecosystem: Environmental > Aquatic > Deep subsurface > Groundwater | place... | reverse complement strand
CAGCGACTTCACCGCAAGCCCGTGCTGTTTGGCATATTCACTGGCCGACACCCCCGCCAGCCGAACCGCTTCTACGTGCGCCGCCCAAAATTCCACTTTATGAATCATATTTCACCTCATCCGTAATTGAGGTGTGCATCTTGCGGAAATCAACCACCACCAACAAGTTTGCGGTTTGTGGAGCGCTTACTGCTCACCTTGTGTACGCTCCGGGATATGAATCAATCCACTGCTGTCCAAAACAGCCGAAACCTGGCGAGCGCCACGTTGATCTGATGCGGGTTTCGGATGGGTTATGACTGGGGCGACTATTTCGAGGCGTTTTCCGATCAACCTGTCTGCAAACCCGCGACCGGCTCACCGCTATACAACCAGAAAATCCAGCCCTCAACCTCGAAACCAATGTCAAACGCGGTATCCGATTTCATCGCATAGCTGAAACCGCAAAACCGGCTCATCGCACCCGCCGGATTCTCATTCATCAGCGCCTGCACCACATCCGGCCTTTCCACATTCAACGGATAGCATCGCGTGACACCGTCCTGACGCATCGCAATATGCACAGCGGACGGCGCGTTCCCCATGACCCAGCCACTCACCACCATGCGCCCTGCCTCAGTCTGCAAGCGACTGCCTGCCTGGATACTTTCCAGGTTCCAGCTATAAATATACTTGGTGAAATCCGCATAGACAGTGCCCAGGTGATCGATGAACGAGCGCAGAGTCCTGAACTGTGGCTGCCGCGCTTGCTGCACCATTGTCGGCGAAACATCGAGATTCTGCCCCTCGTTGGATTGCCCTGCTACCGCTCCATGCTCCAACAGATCGAACTGATTGAGTAACGGCACAAAGTCCGCATAGTGCTTCTCGATAGTTGGCCACGCACGATTCATCTCTTCGCCATTAGGCGCGTATTTATCGCTCGCCAATTGCAACAAAAAGCGATAAAGATCGCTCACGAACGGAGGAATCTGCCCGGGTGCCAACAGCGCATCCACCGCAGAAATGTTATGCCTAAGCTCAGGACTCAAGAACTCCTCGACATATTCAAACAACCCTTGCTGATTCAACTCTGGGTCAGAAAGATCAAGCGCCTGCGATATCCGTTTTAATTGCAAACGTGGCTCTTGCATCACTGCCGCATAAGCAACGAATACCCGCCGCGCACCTTGCGTACCGCGAACAGCCGCAAGCGAATACTTCACCCACAGCAACAACCCCTTGAGCAAGGAAATGCCATCGCGACGATGCAAAGACTCGGCAACCTCCATCGGATTGCGCACCGCAACCAGATAACTCACCGACAAATCCAAATCATTGAAAATCACTTGCCAGAACGGCAGCAGAATCGCCGTGCGGGGATTCTTGAATGCAAAGATCGAATCCGAGCTCAGCTTGCCGCGTAGCAAATTCAAAGCTTGATTGCGCTTTTGAGCGAACTCAGCCCCCAGCAAGGCAACCTCATCAAGCGCATTCAACCGATCCCAACCCGACCCCAACTTCAACAACAGAGAATTATTGAAATCATTGATCTCTGCATCTTCCCAGAAACCTTTCTCGTTATTGCCGGGAATGCCGCCCATCAACTTATCGCCCAAATCAACGCCCAACACCTGCAACCCGCGCGTAATCACACTGGTGCCACTGCGGTGCATTCCGAGAACAACAACAATTCTTTTTCCTATAGTCACATTATTGCTTCCGTATATCAATATTCATACAACTATCTGTCTAGCAAACTTGAGCTTGATTCGCTTTTCTCTTCTCACACAAGCCAGTCACTACAATTCCAACCTAACAACTCCTCAAGCTCGCGAACTCCAACATGATAGATGCCCCTTAGGTACTCACGTTCGTCTTGTGTTTGCGCCGAGTTATAGCTCCCAACATGCATCTTTTCATTTATGTTTAGGTAGTCGGACACCGGGGGTAGTGAGGATCAATATCCAAGAAGGTGGCTATTTTTACCAGCGTATCACTTGGTGTATCACGCAAATCCTCACTCTTTAAGAATAGAGTCTGCTCTACTGGAAAATAATTCCATATCCTCCAAATTTGTTCCACATAAAACCCCCTGTCCACATACGAATAGATTCTATGTTGCACAGGTAGCGCCTCGCGGCATCGCTCTCTTTCGCACTTAATCGCCTCAAAGAATGGTAAAGATTCCGTTCCCCTTGATCATTCCATATTCCAGTGTGAATAAGCTCTTTCAATCGGATTACGCAAAACAAGAATCCACTTCATCGCGGGGTTGTACTCCCATACCCTTCGAGGTGCGGCATACCAATACATATAGATCGGTGTGGCCTCACCAAGCAATCGCCCCGAAAACTCAGGACTGAAGGCAGAGTGATAAGCATCATAATCAACTTCAGTAACTCCGCGAAAACGAGCGTCATTGTCGAAAAAGTACACCTCTTTCTGTTTTGCCATTCCCACCGAAGGATGCGCTCTCAAACAAGAGTCTAACGTTGTCGTGCCCCCCTTCTGCGCTCCGCCAATCAAAAAGTTAACTTTCATAGCCGTCTCTGCAATTAGAGAAAACTCTAATAACCTCTCACTTTCCTAAAGAGGTCTCAGTCATCCAACGCCAAGTCCGAGCCACACCCTCATCCAAATCAACGCGGGGCTGCCAAGCGAACACCTTTGTCGCATGTGTAACGTCCAGTATCACTTTGGGCACATCAAAATTACGGGGAGGTTTAAACACGGGGGCTATCTTCTTACCAGTCACACGCTCAACCGCGCCTAATATTTCCAAGATCGAATGCCCCTCACCACTCCCCGCGTTGAAAATGCCGCAAGCATCTTGCTCCACCACCTTCAGACACAGTTCCGCCATATCAGACACGTGGATAAAGTCTCTGACGATCGCCCCATCACCCCATATCTCTATTTTTTCAGATGCCTCAACTTTGCGCAGGAACGTACCAATCACACCCTGCACACCACCGTGACCTTGCCGCTCACCGTAAGGATTAGAGGGGCGCAAAATGACAGGGCGCAATCCATACAGCCTTTGAAACATCAAAAGGTAATTTTCAATCGCCACCTTCACCACGCCATAGGAACAAATCGGTTGTAGCGGATGCCTCTCCGAAATAGGAACCGTCTCGGGGATACCATAAACCGTTCCGCCTGACGACAGATAGACGATCTTGGTGATGCCCTTTTGTTGCATCAATTGCAAAAGCTTAACCGTACCAACCAAATTACTTTGGATGTCTGCAACGGGATCAAGATTGGAGGTTGATGGAACAGACGTGCTGAGCAAATGAAAAACAACATCAACCCCTTCCAGAGCCTCGGCCATCGCCGCAGAATCATCGAAATGATGCAGACGATATTCCACCTCTGGCAAAGGGGGACGAAATAATTCTGGACTGCGGTCAAACACGCGCACCTTATGACCTGCACGCAACAAGACATCCACCAGATGAGAACCGATGAAACCATTGCCGCCAATGATGAGTGTTTTCATGGAAAATGTGTTTCACGCAAAAACTACAACGACCGAATAGATGTATTTTCAATACCAGTTACAAAGGCTTCACCAAAATTCCGGGGTGTTTCTTCCCAAATTTATTAGTGCAGGTATGACTTGTTCAATAATTGAGGACAACTCTTCCTCCTTAAGTTGAAAGTCTTCCTCTTCCCACAATTTCCTTGCTTTATAGTGCGCTGCATCCCACCACCGCAAATCCCCCACCATAATTATCCTTGAAGGTGGATCCAACATATCAAGCAACTTGAGATTATCTGCATTAGTACTCGCAACAATTTTACTTGCCAATTCAGCATCAATAACCCAAGGTGTTTTCCCTTCAAACTTGATAAATTTTGAAAGGATGCTATCAACGTCAGCGCTATGAGCTTGCCGCAGGGTAGGGTATTTTTTTAACAGTTTAATTAACGTCGGACTGAGACTAACATTCACTTTCTCAACATTTGCCCGTTCCACCTCTTCGTTAACCCCCAGCAGATGCAGGAAGTCTTCTGTGATATCAGATGGGTGCAATCGAACACTTACGTTTTCTACACCTGGCAACCGTTTCCATAAAGATAATTGATGCCCCCAAAGCATGAAGTTATAACCCCATGCCGCAATTACATCTTCCGGTTTCTTAAAATTCCCATCCCAGGCAAACCACTGCCACCAAGCTGAATTAAACCATTCAACCTGTGGCCTAATGTAGGCGATGGCATGCACTACCACGTCGAGCTGTTCAAAAAAATTTGAGGTCTTAAAGTATCCAGCCCTTCGTCCCCAGTCTTCTTGTGAAAAAACAGGTGTAAATCCCTGGCTGAATAATTTATCTAATTCCTGTTTTGCAACAGAAATATCTGGCAGTTCAGCTATGTCCGGTGCGGAGGCGACATATTTTAGAGGTGATAGTTTGGCCATCTTGCTCACTTCATCACCGTAGAACACTCGGCCATCCCGATCAAAGCAGCAATAAAGTAGTTTTTCTTGTTTGTTTGTTTGATGAATTGAATTAAACGACAAATATGACTGCAGGGAAGAGCTGCCTGTCTTCCCGAACCCTATGTGAAAATATATTTTTCTCTTTGACATTTGTCACCCCTCAGTTTGATTTTGATCGCACTTTTCACATAGACAATTAGCCTTTTGCAAAAGGCAGTCTAAAGTGGATTTACTTTGATACATCTATTACCCATCTGAATATAGAGCGGGTGCTTTGCTGAAAATCTTTATAGCAATAAACAATAAACTCGCGGCCGACACTGCTGTTGTCAGAGCCATCCTTATTCAGAATCGTTACATATTGAAAACCCTCTGTTGGATTATTTGTTGGTTCACGCATTATTGTTTGAAGATAGTTCCACTTCACGCCATTATTAGATTCATACAATTTAATCCAACTATCGCCACCACCATAGTTCATTCGCGTCAGCAATAAATAGCATTTGTTGTTGTATGAACTACATGCGGCATCCGAGTGACTTATTCCATCGATGCCAATTCTCTTGGCTTTCCCTCCCCTTCCATCCGATGAAAAACCAAATTCAGGTCCTGCATATTTCATCCATTTGCTCGTTGTGCCAGAACGAGCCGCTGAAACAACTTCTTCTACTCGAGCGCGTGCGACAGTTAGTCCTGACACGTCATGAAAATATATATAGAAATACCCATCCTTAATGATGTAAGGAATCCCTTGCACATTGAAAGGAGCCGGATCACCAAACGGCTCGATAATGTTACCGAGAAAGCTAAAGGTCTCGCCATTATCATCAGACCAAGCGAGTGCTAACCGCGATTTCCCGATTCTTCCAATATTTGTCCCTTGCGCATTTTCAACATGAATGAAAGCTAAGATTCCTTTTTCATTTTCGTATGTATTAACAATCCAGTAATTCCCATCGAATTCCTTCGATATGTTCTTGAACAATTCATTCTTCTTTTTTATCCATATCACTTGTTTTATTGGCTGATCTATCGTTCCATATACTTTTGCGTGAGCTATCCCCCCATGCTCTTTATCCCACATTGGGAGAATCCAAGTATTCAATGTGGCTGTATTAAGTACTGAGATTGACGCGTCTGGTTGATATTTCGCACCATTCGCGTATTCAAAATCACGACTAGATATGGCAACAACAGGCTCACTTATTTCCAAGCCGTAAGTTGGTATGCTCCAGATTAGAGCACTTGCACCGCAAAGCACAACGAGAACAAGTCCAAAGATTTTTACTGCGATGTTCAACCACAGCCAGACAAGTGGGCGCCGTTTAATCACGAGGTTGTTTTTCAACCGCCTTAAATGCAATCACATCCTGGTGGTTTACGGCAGGCAAAATGGCGTTGATAGCTGACTCATCAATTGCAAAATAAGACGCTCTATCACCAGAAAACATTTGATCATCGGGCGAAATTACTTCGCTTATTGGTCCATCAAGATACCTAGTAATAACTTTATTTAAGTGCTCGATGTTCATGATTAGCTCCTTTTTCTTCCCACCGCAATTGCCTGCCCTGTATGCACATTCTCTGGAAAATACAAAAAGTCAGAGAAATATTCCGGCCAATGCTTCTTGAAATATGATTCGGGGATACATGCCTCACCATACCCCGATCCAATTACAGTATCCCTAGGGTAGGATCGATACACAAATTGCCCCCTATCAAATTCCGCGAAAGCTCTCTCCCAATCATGAAATGCTTCGGCCAATCCCTTTGCATGGGGCGGCATTTCCCCACTGGTTGCAATATCTTTCGCATGCCTAATGATGGATCTACCCCTCGTGGTAATTGCCAACACTCCACCTGGGCGTAACAACCTTGAAAACTCCGCAATCCATTGCAAATATAATTCTTCACTCAAATGGGAAAAAACAGAATATGCCATTATGAAATCAAAGGACGCATCAGGGTGCTGAATTGGTGGCGTCATATTAATTTTTACTAAATTTGTAGCCAAGCCAGTTGATCTACAGATTTCCAATGCCTCCTCCTGCACATCCATGCTGTAAATATTCTCTGGCTTAGTTTTCCAAAAAGCAATTTGGCTCATGCGCCCCCAGCCGCAACCAAAATCTAATATTTTGGTATCTGCGTTAACGCCGCCGCCTAATTCATTAGCCGCATCAACAAACCTTGAATATGCATGAATACCTTGCTCGAAAGCTTCCTTATATGCTTTGCCAACAAAGCGCCGCTGAATTGCTTCTTCAGGTAATTGTGGCAAAATCATTTTCGGATCAAAACTCTTTCGATCTTCAGTCAGTACGGTCAGCCATTCATCCGCCGACATATCAGAATAATTAATTGCTTGATTCATATTAGTCCCTTCAAATTTTCCCACTAAAAATTACAGTTATACCGATCACACCAAAAAAGGGTAATGACCTACTCCCACAAATGCCTGAAATTCGATAGAACATCGCCGCTCCTGCGAATACATACAAAACCCATGCAGAACACGCTTAACTATTTTAAATGAATTACCCCGCGGCAAGCCGCGAGGTATCAAAACAGCACCAGTTGATGATCTTCATATATCTTCGTATATGCCCTACCTTGACCACTTACATACTTCATAATCATCTCCTCGTTACCATGTTTTCCCACACTACTTGCAAAATATCCGCTTGTCCAAAACTCTCCACCCCACAGTTGCTTCTTGACCTCTGGACATCTACGAAATATCTCTCGTCCAGTTATGCTCTTGATTACTCTGACCACCTCCGTCACCGATTTGACGGGCACACTTTGCACCAAAAAATGAACATGGTCTTCATCCGCTCCTATCTCTAGAAACTTGATCTCATACCTCTTTTCTATCTCAACACATACATCTCTTAACGCATTCTCTACTTTTTTACTGAACACCGTCCGACGATACTTCGACGGACATACTATGTGGTACAGCAATACCGTTACATTGTGTTTCTTATGTATATATTCACTCATCCGTCCAGTTTAAGTCAAAGTCAAAAGCAAAGTCGCGGCAAGCCGCGAGGAATCATACCCAAGAGATTAAAGTCTGTTGCCGAGGTGAATCCTGTCCCAGAAAAAGTTTTCGCACAGAAGTCAACTGCTTCCGCTTTGATGTCTGTAAAATGCAACTCGGAATCCTTAAAGAAAGCCCTTAGATGACGGCCAACTCGCCCACAGCCACATCCAAAATCAAGCACCTTAATAAAATCCTTTTTTTGAGCGAGGATAACGGCTGGCAAAATGGCGTTGATAGCTGACTCACCAATTGCAAGATAAGACGCCCTATCACCAGAAAACATTTGATCATCTGGCGATATTGTGGAGATAACAGGTACTGCGAGATAGCGGTTTGTATACTCCGCCAAATTTCCGATTTTCATTACTTACCCCTATTTGTAGTTTCTATTACGCTGAAATACTCATGCTATTATTTTCCCACTGTTAGCATCTATTCCGAAATAATCACGCAAGTACAGGCTATATGCCAGCGCCCTGCCTGATGATTCAACTGTAAGTGGCACCAAATTACGGGCAACTTCTTGTGCCTCACTGACTTCGTGAAAATGCCCCAACACCTTCGTTGACTGAGTCACACTGTTGGTATGGCGACGATGTGAATTAAGTGACTTCGCAAAAAAAGAAATATCACCCTTCTTCAACACGTGCATGTAGACAATCCAATCTCCCGCCACTCGATACTCAAACAGCTGGTCGCCGATCTCTGCCAGCGCCTGCTCCAATGCACTGCGTTGGAATACGACTGCACTTACATTCGGTATTGTGTTTTTGATACATAGCGCATTGCTTATTTCATCCAGCCCATTGTGGACGTAATCATTCTGCCAATAGTCTGCTACGTCTTTTGTGTAGTCGAGATAGTTCTCAGCCAGCACCAATCCGTTTTCGTCGATCTGTTTCGATTGGCTGAAGGCTAGTGACAAATTGGAATCCGCAAATCCTGTCACCAACTCGCGCAAAAATTCTTTTTCGGCCAAATCATCGGCCTCTGCGATCCAGAGTAGGTCACCTCTGCACAGTGATGTTCCTTTTTTCCACTGGCGGAAGACAGACCCGGAGTTCTGCTCATTCACGATCAATTGACCTTCGTATCCTGTGTTGTCCAAATAGGCTTGGATGACGTTTGCACTATTGTCACTAGAGGCATCATCCAGCACGATGAGTTCATACACTGGATATGTTTGGTTACGGATAGTGTCCAGCCTGTCGGTGATGAGTTTTTCATAGTTGTAGTTGGGTACAACAACCGATACGCGCGGCATTCCATTCAGATGGTGCATGAGGTCAAGCGCATACTGCTTCAACGAGGCTACGCAGGTGTGATTGGTTCTTTTTGGTTCGGACAGCAATTCGATAACTTTAAGCGCAAAATCATCTGTATTTTCATACGCGGCCAGCTTGCCGCCTTGCTCAACCACGAAATCATTTGCACCGGATGCGCCTTGGAAGGCGACAACGGGGACGTTTACTTCTGCCGATTCCAACACTACGTTGGGGAATGGGTCTTCACGCGATGTCAGTGCATATACCGATGCGGCGGCGTAATACGCCATGGGATCTTTGTCGAATCCAACAAAAAGGATGCGTGCTTGTTGGTTAAGCGCTGTGATTCTTTCGCTGACCGTTTTTTCCATTTGCGCTTCAAAATGACCAACCCAGATGAATGCTGTGTTGGGCTTGGCCTTTAACACATGGCTTGCCATTTCAACAAAGAGGTCGGCTCCTTTGCGAGAATCAACGTAGCCGATGTTCAAAACGATTTGGCAGCCCTGTGGCAATTTATGTTTCGCACATATTTCGCGATAAGCGTCGGCCTTTCTTTTCTTGTATGGGTTACGGCGTAATAACCCCTGCGGTCGGACGATAACTTTTCCCGATGCGATGGGGATGATGGTTTCAAATTGTTGGCGCACGAGTTCTGCGGGGAAAACAACTTTGTCTGAATATCTGGCGATATTGGCTGCATTGGCTTCTTGCTTCATGCTGCGTATCACGCCGGGCAATTCGTGGATCAGGCTCAGCACGGTGAAGCCCGCTTCTTTAAGCGTCGGTACGATGCGCCCACTGACCACTGTGCTGGTGATGGCATCTTTCACCCCTTTGGCTCGGAGTTCGTGAAGAAATGCACTGACGGATTCATCACCGGCTTCTTGTGCATTCAAGACTGCGCCTATTTGGCTGAAATCATCAAGCAGTCGTCCACCATCCAAGGCAAGAATAGAAACTGCGACTCCGTTCTCTTTTAAGATTTTGGCTGTTTCAAGAATCAGGAATTGCGCGCCATGCGGGTGGCAATCATGCGTGACGATCAACGCCGTGCCATTACGATCCGTTCGCTTGGTTTGATCCAGTGCGTTGCGTGTCGCTTGCAGGTAGGCATAGCCATATTTTGCATCGGGTTCGAGATGTGCTCCTTCGGCCCATTCGTTCCATGCGTTGACAAAGATAAGTCTTTCGTCTGGCTTGGCGATGCGTTGCTCGGTGTCTTTGATGGCATTTTCAAGCCAGCGCTGATACAGCGATGGCTTGCTGTTGAGAAATACGGTGGCGCGATTTTTTCTGCGTGCGGTGTTGTCCCATGCAGGGCATACGCTGCGATGCAGGGTGTAGCCGGGACGCTGATATTTTTCACTACGCTCCACGAATACGTTCCAGTCATAAACCGTGCAGCCAAAATCGTCGCCCAGGGGGGTCACGGTGTCGGTGATGTTGGGCGGTGCTGAGTTGTTGGGAGGGAATTCGATCGCCGCATCAAAATCGTAGAGCGAAGGATCGACCGCTTCGAATGATTGTGTATAGGCCAGGTAAATTTCACCAATGCCGTTTTCGCGACACCATTTTCTCCAGCGCTGCGTAGTGACCTTGGCATCAGGCAACAAGCTGGGGCGATACACCATCAGCAGCGGCTTGCCATCTATGCGGATATAGCGCTTGTCGCGCATGTATTTTGAAACGTGCTGGATGAAGCCCAGATCGTCTTCTGGCGAGTGTTGCTGCGCCATGAGTATCTCGCTCTCCAAGCCATCCCAGCGACGGCTCCAGTTCTCGTTCGCCCAGCACAGGCAAAACGGGAAATCTAAACTGGGATCATTCAGGTAATTTTCAGTGGGCGTTTCTAATAGGCGTTTGCCGCCAAACCAGTAGAAGTAGAAGCAGAATCCGCCTAGCCCGTAGAGCTTGGCTAGTTCGATCTGTCTGCGTTGGGTCTCGGTGTCGAGCAGGCTGTAATAGCCCAGTTCGCCGGGGATGTGCGGTTGGTAATGTCCGACGAATTGAGGCTGTGCCGGTTTGACGTTGTTCCATTCTGTGAAGCCCTCGCCCCACCATGCGTTATTCTCTGCAATCGGATGGAATTGCGGCAGGTAGAAGGCGATTAACTTGGCGGGAAGATTGGTTAGTGGCGCTGCATTCAGCTTGGGGACATAGCAAACCTGCTCATCTACTACTCGTTTTTTATTGTCCTTGCCGACTATTCCACAAGGCAATCGGCCCTCGTTTTTTCCTTGCACGATGTAGTGATAGAAAGGGCTGATCTTATGATCGGCCACGTCCTTGTTCGCTTCCAAATAATAGGTCGGATTGAAGTTGGGTGAAGGTTGTCGCCCAAGTCGCTCACCGTATCGCACATAGTGCTCGACAGGGTTCATGCCAAGGATAACCACATCAGGGTATTCGTTCAAATACCAGTCGGCATCAAAGAGCGCTGATTGGTTGATGGTTTCGATAAGTTGGAGATTGTTCATTTCATTGTATTGTGTTGAATAGGTTATTGATTAGGGCCAGCAGTGCGCTGTGACTCTATTTCTAAATAGTGCAAGAGCGGATTTTTTCCGTCGGCCAATGCCTCGCGATTGGCTGCTCGATAGGCTGCTGTGCAAAAGACAGGGCTTGGATCACGATTCTCGGCAGCTCCAAAGCTTAGATAATGCGCCACGGGATGTTTGCCAAATTTGGCGACATCGGGATACTGCTTCAAATACCACTCTGTATCAAACAAGCCCGAGAGCAGTATCTGTTCAATTTGTTTTTGATATTTGTCTGCCTTGCGGAACGGCATGCGCATTGGCTGCTTCCAAGCTGAATCGTTTTTCCATCCGAGTGCTTGCTTTTGCAGGATGTGCAATTGCTGATTCTTCTTATTGATTGCTTCTTCATTAGCCATCAAGTGGCGGGTCATTTCTGCCAGCTCCTTGAAACGCGCTTCCAATTTTCCATTCAGCGCTTCAATTTCCATCTGCTTGTTTCCGTTGGCTTCTTGCAGGAATTCAGTGTGTTGCTGATGTCCGACGATTTCCTGGGCTTGCGCTGCGTTTGCATTTTTGAGACGCATGTTCTCGTCATCCAGTGCCTGTTTGCTGCTTTGCAGTTGTGCCAATTCATCACCGCGCGTTTTCAATTCAACGGTCAAATGTTCGTTTGTTTGCTCTGTGGTTATAAGGTCTTGCGTCAACACCGCTATCTCGTCAAATCGCTTCGCTTGATCTTGGGTGAGCATATTGACCTTTTCAGTCAAGTCTGCCGCTGCATTTTCCTTGTCCTGCAATTTTCCTTGCAGCACCACTACATGGTGACGATGATCTTTCGTTTCTTGTGTGAGCGTCGATATGGTTTGTTGAAGCTTCAAGTTCTCATCGGCCAACCTGTGTTTGCTGCTTTGCAGTTGTGCCAATTCATCGTTGCGCGCTGCCAGTTCGGCTTGCTGTGCTTCTATTGTTGCCTGCTTGGTTGCACTGCTTTCTTGCAGCACCTCAATTTCCGCTTGTTTGGTTGCATTGGTTTCTTTAAGTACAACGGTGTGTTGTTGATGTGCGGTGATTTCCTGGGCAAGCACTGCATTGGCACTCTGGTTTTGTGCCAGCTCGATTTTTAGCGCTTCGATGTCGGCCTCTTTGGCACCATTGACTTCTTGCAGGAGTTCAGTGTGCTGCTGATGTCCGACGATTTCCTGGGCTTGCGCTGCGTTTGCATTTTTGAGACGCATGTTCTCGTCATCCAGTGCCTGTTTGCTGCTTTGCAGTTGTGCCAATTCATCGTTGCGCGCTGCCAGTTCGGCTTGCTGTGCTTCTATTGTTGCCTGCTTGGTTGCACTGCTTTCTTGCAGCACCTCAATTTCCGCTTGTTTGGTTGCATTGGTTTCTTTAAGTACAACGGTGTGTTGTTGATGTGCGGTGATTTCCTGGGCAAGCACTGCATTGGCACTCTGGTTTTGTGCCAGCTCGATTTTTAGCGCTTCGATGTCGGCCTCTTTGGTTGCCACCTCGTTTTGCAATGATACGATCGTCGTTTCTCGCGCTTGCAGTTGCTGTGCGATGTTTTCTATTTGATGGCGATGTGCGCTGTTTGTCTGCTCAAGCCTGGACATCTCTTCAATGCGCCGATGCAAATCAGCCGCAGCTGTATCGGTACGCGCCTGCCACTTCTCCACTTCCTGCTTGAGGTCAGATCGGATTTCTTGCAGCAGTGTGATTCTTTCTGATAACTGCCCGCGCTCGATGGCGTGATGTTCGGTCTGCACGTTCATCGCGCTTCTTGCATCGTTTAATTCATCGCTGCGATGGGTTAATTCAGCTTGCGCTGTTTCAAAAGCACGCCGTATTTCGGTTAACTGGTTATTTTGCTGACCGAGCACTTCATTCAAATTCTGTATGCTCTCCTTGTGCTTGATCACGGTGAGTGAATCAGCGCATGCCCGCCCCAAGCGGAAGAACACTTCATGGATCGCCTGTTTTGCGCGTTCATTTTTGTGGGCATCAAGCAAGAGTTGAATCATTTCGTTCTGCTCGTTACCCGCCGCGATCAGGCCGAGTCCCTGCCCGAATGAGAATTCAAATGTCGGATAGCGTGTTTGCAACTGCTCGAATAACTTGAATGTCCCAAAGTTGCGTTCACGTGAATTCGTTCCATGGAGCAGGACGATCCCGTGCTCCGATAATTTCGGCAGCCATATCTCAAAATCACGCAGTGCGAAACCCGATGTGTGCAATCCGTTTATGTGCAAGAGGTCAATGGTTCCATCGGCAAAGTTTCTCGCAGCATCGTCAAAGTTGCTGCGCAGCAAATGCGAGAAACCGGAATACTGGGATTCGTTGTAGGCATTGACCTTTTCGAATGCACCATTTTCCTGGCCCGCAGTCGCATCGCCAGACATCCAGGTGTCGATGGCATAGCATTGAGTATCCAATCCCAACTTATCAACTGCCTGGCAATGGGCAAAATACGATGCGCCATAATCCGCACCCAATTCGACAAATACTTTGGGTTGGCTGGCCTCAATGATCCAGAAGGCAAAGGGTATGTGCTCGAGGCAGGATGATGCCGCCAAATAGGATGGCCTCCAGAACATGGCTCGCAATGCAAGCGGCTTTACCAGATTGCTGCCAGTCTCGGCAGGTGAAACGGTCAATTGATTCGCGGAGATAAAAGCGGCCATATTTATTTCACTCGTGTTGCTTAAATTTTGCACATCAAATCTTCTTATTAATCTTCAAATTTCGGCAGATGCTCTGGCGGGAAGTCAGCCAAGCGCATGCCCACTTTGTCTTTGGCCGAGAGCTCCGGCGCACTAACAGGCCAGGGGATATTAAGGTCCGGGTCGTTCCACAGCACACTGGCTTCCGCCTGCGGGTTGTACTTGTCGGTGCACTTGTAGGCGAACATCGCGATATCCGAGGTGACGCAAAAGCCGTGCGCAAAGCCGGGGGGGATGTAGACCTGACGTTTGCTGTCGGCGGTGAGCAAGAAATTTATGGCTTTGCCGAAAGTGGGCGATCCGACGCGGATATCGACGATCACATCGAATACTTCGCCTTGCAACACATACACCAGCTTGCCCTGCGTGTTGGGCTTCTGGAAATGCAGTCCGCGTAGGATGCCTTTCTTCGAGAGCGACAGGTTGTCCTGCACGAAGGTCTCTTTGATGCCTGCTGCTGCATACCCAGCCTGATTCCAGGTTTCCATGAAGTACCCGCGCTGGTCGCCAAATACTTTCGGTTCGATGATTAAGACGCCTGAGAGGTTGGTGTTGTGAATTTGCATTGTTATTTCCGCATGTCATTTAGGAAAACGCTGATTTATTCGTTATGTCCGCCCTTCGGCAAGCTCAGGACAGGCTGATCTTCGGTCAGGCGGGCATCCAGTTATTTGATTCGACTGGGTTCCGGCTTTCGCGAGAACGACAAAACAGAATAAGTCGGCATTTCATCAAGAGCATATCATAACCCGAGCACGACCTTGGCCGAGATGGCGATCTGGTAGAGGACCTGGGTCATGTCTTTCCATATCTGCCGCGATTTCACGTCCACTTTAGGCAGCACGAGCACTTCGTCCCCGGCGCGCAGGTCGCCGCTGTCCTGTTCAAAACTGCCGTCGCGGTGCGCAATGATGATGCGCGAGTTGTCCGCGTTCTGGGTGAAGCCGCCGGCACGATTGATGTAATCTTTCAGCTCAAGTTTTGCATCGAAGGCGATGGCATTGGGAAACAGCACTTCGCCGCTGACCAGCACCAGGCCGTCTTTGGGGGGGACTTTGAGTATGTCGCCGTTTTCCAGCAGCAGGGTGTCGCGGTTGCCGGCCTGTGCAATCTGCACTTGGCCGCTGGGTTCTATCTTCTTCGCGCGATCTACCCACTGTAAGATTATGTCGGCTTCGTCCTTGCGCAGCCGCGCTTCGTCGCTGGTACCGCTGCGTGCGGTCAGTACGGTCGATTCCAGGCTTTGCAGGGAGGTTTGCAGCAATGATTTCTGCCGTTCACGTACGCTCACTCGGCGCAGTTGTATGTTCTGCGCATCAGAGCGTTCAGTGAATTGGATGTGCTTCATCAGCTCGCCCAGGCGCGCGCCATAGGGCAGGACATATTCCTGCGGACTTTGGTGCTCGCCTTCCACGCGCACGGTGATGGTGCCGGGTTTTTTATCGGCGGTGAATTCGGCTTCATCGCCATTGGCGACCGTTATTCCGCCGGCCTGCGCCAGCGGATAGTATTCGACATTGCGAATGGTGCCGCTGTTGCGCACGATGCGGACATGGGTGGTCTGTGCCATCGGTTTGGCCAGCCCGATGAGCTCCTTGAGCGCCAGCGTGTCGCCCATGAATTCGAAACGTTTTGCATTCTCTGCCTGGCCGCTCACTTTGACGGTGTTGTGGCGCTGCGCGACGAAGATGACATCGCCATCACTCAGTTGCACGAGCGGAATGCGCCCGGCCAGCAGGAAGTCATACAGGTTGAGGGTGGCACGCACCTGTACACCGCGCTTGACTTGCACGTTCAGAAAACTGCCGCGATCAAGGTCGATGCCGCCGGCCTGGTCAAGATAATGCAGCACGCTGTCCATGCTGGTGCCGTTGTATAGGCCAGGGCGTCTGACGTTGCCGCCGACGAACACGCGCACCGGTTGCGCCGCCGCGAGGTTTGCATAACTGTTGACGTTGGCACGGAAGACTTTGCCTGCCGCCACTTCTACCACGCGCTGCAAATCCTGATTGCGCACGCCCTGCACTTTGACGGGGCCAACCTGCGGCAGGAACAGATTGCCCTGCGGGTCAACGGTCAGCACGCTGTCAAAATTGAAGCCGCCCCAGAATCGCACTTGAATCTGGTCACCTGTGGCAATCAGGTAATCGGGATTGAATTGTGTCGCGCCCGCTTGCGCAAAACTGCCAGTAAAAAGCTGCGCGCCGAAGACTTCGCTGTTGAGGTTGGGATTGTAACTACCGGCCTGCATTACCTGTGCGGGAGCGGAAGCTGCCGGGGGTACAGGGCTGCTGATTGAGGTGGACGGTGTCAAGCCTAACGCATCTTGCACGCCAAGCGGATCCGCGTAGTTAACCGCAGAAGTTTGTGCGGTCAGTAGCATGAGTAGTATTGAAAAAAGAATACGCATGGTTCAATCCTTGTGATCGCGAATAATCGCTGCGAGCAGATGCACGATGCCGGCAATCAGTAGCGTAAATAGTATGAAGACAATGGTGTTATAGATTCGACGGGGTTGTAATGGATATTGCGGCTTGGTAGGCGACTGCAGCATGGTTACCTTCTTCAGTGTGCGGGCCGCCTCGATACGGCCTTTTTCCAATGCGGAGAGTGCAGTTTGATAAACCTGCTGCATGAATTCTGCATTCATCTGCAGGCGCTGGTATTCCTCTGCAGTTTGATTTAACTTGGCACCACCGGGGGAGATCAGTCGCTTGTTTTCACGATCGATCTGTTTTTCAACAGCTTCGATCTGCTGATTTAACTCTACTACTCCTGGGCTGGCGGGCATCATGTATCCGAGCAAGGCTGATCGTTTGGTTTGCAATTCTGAAAGATGACCTTCCAGGCCACTGATGATCGCCGCAAAGTTTTCAACCGTGCCCTGTGGCGAGACCATCCCTTTCGAATTTTGGAAATCCAGCATGGCTTGGCGCGCCTGAATAGATCGAATATTCATTTCACTGACCTGTTTTTCAAGGAATGCCACTTGGTCTTGGGCAAGGCTATGCGCCATGGCATTCATGTGGCGCTCCCCCTCTTCCACCATTGTAGTCGCTATGGATTGGGCCATTGCGGGGTCATAGGCTTGCGCCTTGATAATCAATACACCCGCATAGTCATCAAATTCGACACTGACCCGCGCGAGAAAGTGGTTGTGCAGGCTTTCCAATGGCGCGTCTTTAAACCACATGCGCGACAGCGGGTCGCGATGCCAGTCGCTGTAGTGCGAGCGCAAGTCAAGCTTGGCATCAAGCTTTTTCAACATATCAACGGACAGCAGGTGGTCTCGCAATAACATCTGGTCGGCATGATTGCCACCACCAGTGCCGAGAAGGCTGGTGAAATCCAAACTTTGGCCACCAGATATATCCGTTTTTTGAATCACAACGTGCGCTTCGGACACATAACGATCTGATGCGATCAGCCCCCAATAGAATGCCGCCAACAAGGAGGCAATAAACGCCGCGCCAAAGACCCGGCGCCGTAACAGTGCGGGGATCAGCCAGCTTTGCGTCCAGCCGTTCACGATTGCGATCATGTTGCTCATCTTTTTTCTGTTGCTAATACTTGACATCATCTTTCGCTCTCAACCTTCTCGCATTGGCTATTCAGGTCATAAAGGTCGATGTGTTTATTGTGGGGGAGCGGAAAATATTTTTTTAACATTGGAGTCATGTTGGGTTTTAGTTTATAGCCTTGTGCGGCAATGTTTGCCCCAATAGCCAATTGCATGCCTAATTGCCTGGCTTCTTGCATAACGCGCAAGCCTTCTTCGTGGTCAACAATAACCGGTGCGCCTTTCATGCCGCTCTCCAGAGCCAATATGGCAGATTGGCGCTGCTTTGTTTTTTCTATTTCGAGTGCTAACTGCTCCTGATTGGCTGGCATACCTTGCTGTGCCAACAAGCTGTTGAGGTGATATTCCAGTTGACTCTTCTTGTACTCTCTAAGCGCATCATCAATCTTGTCAAACCAATGCGCCCCGCCCTCGTTCAGCCAGATTCCAGCCTTGCAAAACTGCCTGAGTGTTCCTTCGCCATGGGAGACCATAATGATGCTTGCGTGATCCGAGAGCTTCTTGAAAGCTGTTGCTGCTTTTTCCCTGAAGGCGGCATCGCCGGCTGCAGTCACTTCATCCGAGATGTAGACATCAAAATCGAAAGCTAGCGATAGTCCAAACTGCAAGCGCGATTTCATGCCGGACGAGTAGGTTTTAACAGGCTCATCGAAGGCATCGCCCAGTTCGGCAAATTCTTCGATGTATGCCAACCTGTTTGGGATGTCGTCCTGATGACCGTGAATGCGGCACACAAACTTGGCATTTTGTCGCCCCGTTAATGAGCCTTGCAGTCCTCCGCCGAATCCCATGGGCCAGGAAACCCGGCAATTTCGCTCAATACGCCCCCGACTGGGGACATCAACTCCGCCTATAAGGCGCAACAAGGTTGATTTGCCTGCGCCATTACAACCTACCAACCCCACACTGAGGTTCGGCGGTATAGAGAAGGATATCCCTTCCAGTATCCATTTTCCGAGTCCATGGTCGGTGTGATAACGCTTGTAAACGTCGTCGACGACAATCATTGGGTCACCAATCTTGTCGCATAACGTGCATGTAATGCCATCCCCAGAAAGATGGTGGTGATCGCAAAACCGTAGAGATAAGCGATACTGAGCCCGGGTACGGCATGGTAGTAGGTTGCAAATCCAAGCCGCGCAGCATCTAATCCGTGAACGATCGGGTTCAACATCAACCAATCGCGATAAGGCTGTGGGATGGCTGCAACAGGAATTAAGACACCAGATGCAAAATACAAAGGCGTCATTGCAAAAGTGATTATTTTTCCCAGCTCGGGGATGAGTTCACTAACAACGGAAGCGATTAGACCAAACCCCAAACCCAACAGCCACAATCCGAAAAAAGCCTCCAAGACCAATAGGGGATCTTGAGGAATGGCAACAATTCCAAAGAGCGATACGCCTACAAACAAGATTATGGCAACCAGTATTGTCAAAAAACCTTCAAGGGATGCCCGCACCAGCACTGTGTCAATTGGCTTGACCTGACGGTAAGTGAATAGTCCATGATTAGAACCAATTGCATTTTGAGTCTGGGTGCCAGTACGCTTGAACATCAGGAATGCGAGCAACCCAACCATCAACCAGGCGGTGGTGTCGATCCCACCGACAGAACGCATACGGATGACAGAAAAAATGAACAACAGGAAAATAACGTGAACCAGCGGCTCCAATAACAGCCACAACCAGGCAGCCCGACCTGATGACAGCCTGCTGACCGCTTCACGCAGCATCAGTGCTTTCCACACCGAATAGGTAATGTCCACCGAGGATCTTGTAAAATTTGCCACTCATCGTTCCTTTAAATTACGCATATCGTTGCGGTTATTGCCCTGCTATTCAATCCCACATCCTCGTCAGATCAGAAATAAATAATCAACGGAAGCTCTTGCAAAAGTTAGTGCAACATTGTTTCTGTAAATTCGAATCCATCCGAACTGGCGCACGCGCAGAATGCTCGCCAAAGTCAGCGAGGATCGCAAGCGGGTTCTTCTAGATTATATCTAACCTGAAGTTTCACGCTTTTAGCGTGGTCGGTATATAAGCAAATCCTAATAATTCGCCATTTCATTAAATGCTTATATTGATTATTGTCGGTGATTTCGGCGGTGCTTTAAAAATCCATTAATTAGCTA
>Ga0210017_1001594_pt1 | contig 19685 bp, 19 predicted proteins | sample CryGeyCG2014_020_FD_183966 | JGI IMG/M metagenome (GOLD analysis project Ga0210017, IMG submission 183966) | Groundwater microbial communities from aquifer - Crystal Geyser CG08_land_8/20/14_0.20 (SPAdes) (version 2) | ecosystem: Environmental > Aquatic > Deep subsurface > Groundwater | place... | reverse complement strand
ATTGTGAGCGGGATGCTCACGCAAGCTATGCTTAATTGTGAGCGGGACGCTCACGCTTGCCCTCCCAAATTTGCCAGCGTAGTTCAGTCGGTAGAGCAGGCGCTTCGTAAGCGTCAGGCCGTCGGTTCGAGGCTCTGGCAAATTTTGGAGGGTGAAATAGAGTGCCCCGCAATATTGCGGGGAGATCAAGGTTCAACTTCTCGTGGGGACGCAAAGGTGAGGGGGCAAGCTACGCTTAATTGAAAAACCCCGCGGTAACACGGGGTAAACGATTTTTATCTTTTTCTAATTTTTATCTTTATACCTCTTTTGAGCAGGTCTGCCCTATATTTCTCCACCAGATGATTCCCGCGCCATTCATGGCCGCAATTCCAACACTTCATCTGATAATTTTTCCAGCCGGCCCTATCCAGAATAATCGCAAAAAAATTGACGCCAGCCAATATCTCTTTACTCCAACACTTAGGGCAACTGACGCCTAATTCCGCGAAAATCTTACCAAAAACGCCAAGGCGCCGACAAGTAAACCGAATAAACAGATAATAACCAATGACAGCGACCACAAGATAAAGAAAGACGGCAAGCAACGGCTCCCAACCATCGGCCATCCGGCGAAAATTCCGAAAACCGTCGCTGGCGCCAAAAACTCCCGCCAAAATCATCAGCCACAAAATCAACCGCGTCTTCTTAACCATCTTGCCCTCCCGTTTTAGCAAGGCCCCGTAGAGCTACTTCGTGATTCTACGGGGCAAGGTACTACAGTGCCACAATCATAAGAAATTACCTGCCAAAAGCCAAACCCCGAATCACAAAGTGGCTCTAGGGGGTCAAGTCAACAAAAGCCGCCTCGTACTAATACGGGGCGGCTAACAGATCAATCGCTTATTTCTTCTTTTCCACCCTCTTTTTGTTTCTTTTCGGCAATCGGCTGAAATAAGCATAATGGCCGGTGGCCATGGCGGAAATTACTACTTTAACCATTTTCACTCACCTCCTCTCGCGCGCAGCTTGGATCGCTGGCGTATAAATTATCCAGTTCGTTGGCAATGCCGCGGCAACCGGCCCGACAACTATCCAATCTGTCGCAACCCCGACAAGCTCCCCTGACTTTTTCTTTAATATTTCTCAAATCGCGTAAAATTCGGTTATTCTTCCAAGTTTCTGCCAAATCATCCCGCAAAGCATTGCCCAACTTGAATCTTTCTGACGACAGAGCGGCGCAAGGATACAAGTCGCCATTGGGCGCGATCGAGATCAAAGTATGGCCAGCCGGGCATCCGGCCGAATGAAGTTCCGCTTGCTCCTCCCGTGTCATTGAATAATGCAGATTACAAACCGAAGCGCAATCGATCGTCACTTCCGGCATCGCGTTTTCCCGCCGGCACAAATCGGCAATCAGTTTTCCATATTCTTCATAATCGGGAAGAAGTTTTTGAAACACATCGAGCGGTAAATCGCCTTTTTTCAGCTTAATCAAAGTCAGTCCTGGAATTTTCCGGCGCGCCAAAAAATCCACAAATTTTGGAATATCAGCGATGTTGTTCTTGGAAACGACGCAATCCACTCCGACTTTCATACCCGCATTTTGGAGAATTCCGATTGTTTTTAGCGCCCGGGCGTAGCTATTCGTGCCTCGTAAATTTTCATGATGCTCTTTAATATAAGAATCGAGAGAAACCTGCGACTGCTCCAAGCCGCCTTTTTTGCAAAGATTTTTGGCCAGTTGCTCGCTGACCGACCAACCGTTGGTCGTCATATTGCAAGCAATCCCCAAAGAAGTTATATAGCCGGCCAATTCAACAATATCGTTCCTCAGCGTCGGCTCGCCGCCGGTCAAACCGATTTGAAAAACCCCTAAAGCGCTCAGTTTTTTAATGATTATTTTATATTCTTCGGTCGTCAGTTCTTCCGCGTTGGCGCTGTGCACTTTTCTGACCGAACAATATTTGCACCGCATATTACAACGGCCGGTAATAGCCAGATGAGCGATTACCGGGCCGCCGTAGATCGGCCGCATTCCCTTGGCCACAACCAGCGCCTCATCAAAATTAATCTTTCTTTCTTTGGGCTTATAGTTTTTAAAGCGCAACAGCCCCAGGTCAGCCAGCTCCCCGATAAATTCCGGGGCCTTTTTATCCAGATTTTCTCTCGGGGCGTATTTATCCAACTCTTTTTTATCACTCAAAGGAATCCGCACCACAAAACCGTCTTTATTCAAAATAAAGACCTCTCTGTTTCGCTTGCTAATTTGTCGGATGTTTTTATACATAAATTTTATTATTTCCAACAATACACATCTCCCAGATGGTGTTTTTTGTAAATCGCGTAAGAATTAGCCGGACAACCGCCACCGCATTCTTTTCTGATTTGGCAATCGCGGCATTTTCCCTCCAGTAATTTATCGTCGAAAACCCGACGAATCTGATGCGCGCGATCAGACACCCAAATATCTTGTAAACCACTAATCCTAATATCACCCATCTCCATGGGAAAAAACGAGCAGGGAACCACCTTGCCGGTTGGCGTAATTTCAAAAGTCGTTTTTAACGCTTCGCATTTATATTTGGTGCTTAAAACCTCCAGATTATTCTTAAAATCTAACCCGAAGACCGGCCTTATCTCAAAAACTGTTTTGGAATTTATTTCTTTGGCCGCCCGATTAACCCCTAAAACATAATCTTTATATTCTTTGGGACTAAGCATCAAGTCGCCAGACGCTTGCCCGCCGACGCTTCGCCGCAGGCGTTGCGGACGGGCCCTGCCAATCGGAGAAACGGGAACGATTGAATGAACCCTAGCTCCCAAGCCTGACAAAACTGGCATAAGCTCCACGATACTTCCGGTATTTTCCCTCATCAAGGTAGATTGCACCCGAACCTCGATTCCCTCCGCAGTTAAATATCGGATAGCCTGAAGCGCTTTTTGGTAAGCCCCTTTATATCCCCTGTTTTTATCATGAAAATCCTCAGTCCCATCAATTGATATTTTCAGCGCCGAAACCCCTTCCTTTTTGAGCCGCTGGCTTATCTTTTTATCAATAAGGCTACCATTAGAGGTTACGGTTACCCGCGGTATTCGCTCGGCGGCAAACCGCAAAATTTCGAAAAATCTTTCTTTAAGCAACGGCTCACCGCCAGTCAAAGTCAATTTTAAAATTTGGAGATTGCCTAACTCCCTCAACAGTCCGAAAATTTCTTTAAGCGAAAGCTCTTCTTTGCCCCTCCTTCCCGAATCATTGCCACAATAACGACATTTAAAATTACAAAGAGAAGTTATACCCAAGGTAGCCAATAAAGGGGTTGCCGTATAATCGGCGGGCTTGCCAATAAACTCTTTTTCGAAAAACATCCGCTCATCGATAGCTATATTCAAACCTACACTGCTTGAATATTGTTCGAGCTTGTCGAGAACTATTTTGGGTTTAGGATGAAATTTATCTTCTCGACTCCGCTCGAAGAATAAATTTTTATTTGCCTCTCGCAACAGCACGGGTCCAACCGCCTCTAAATACCCCTTCGCAATCCATTCTTGTATTTTATCGTTTAATGATTGAGGTTTGCCGTTTACGGCCAACCAAAAAAGGAACGCTTCGTTTTCATCGGTTATTTTGGTCTTACTTTGATTGGTTCCATTCAAAATATAGACGAACCCTCCGTATCTCTCGAATCTAACGCGCGTGTTTTTAGTTTTTCTAAAAATCATATTAGATAATATCTATCTCTTTATACTTAACCGATGTAAACGCGTAATAATCCGCTGGCCTGCCCGCATTGCTATGCCCGCCAGACACGCTGACGCCCGCCTGCAACGATTGCGATTCAGGCAGGCGAGTCATGCGGACTGGCAAAGCGTTGCGGGCGGGCCGGCGCAGACTGTCTTTCTCCTGGCGTCCAGTTTTCTCAATCAAACCCAGCCGCAAAAATTTTCTTCGACAATTCCGCCGGTCAATCATTTTGCCTAAAATAATTTCATACACATTATGAAGCTCGGGTAGAGTAAACTTTTTAGGCAATAAATTTAAAACTATATTGGAATTCATTAATTTTTTCTTTAATTCTCCAATGGCGAATTCCACAATCTCGCCATGGTCGAACGCCAAAGACGGTAATTTGCCAACCTCCGCCCATCGCGCATTTAAAGTCTTCGGCGTTTTTTGAAGCACCGAAACTTTCTTCCTATCAATCAGGGCGAGATAGGCGATAGAAACCATCCTTTTCCGAAAATCTCTTTTAGGGTCGCCGAAGGCATGGAATTGCTGAAGATAAATATTTCCTAAACCGGTTTTTTCCTTAAGCTCTCTTTTGGCCGCGGCGTCAACCGACTCGTCATCGTAAACCGCCCCGCCTGGCAGAATCCACTGCCCGACAAACGGTTCGCGCGCCCTCCGCACTAAAAGAATTTTTACTCGCCGTTCGTCTACGGTAAAAACCACCATATCAACATGAACACCTTGGTTTTTATAACGGGGGCTGCTTAAATCCATAATTTTTGTTCTACTGTTTTATTTTGCGTCTTTATGACACATATTTATGATATTCCGCGGAATATTTTCTGTCAACCCCCGCCAACCAAAAAAGGCGCGTTAAGCGCCCAAAACTTTCCCGGATGAGTGTTTCAACCAGTTACTGTCCCCTTTCGCAACTCTTCAGACTGCATAAAAAATTTATGTCTCCATCCAAATCTGTTCGAAAAATTTTAATGTTTTTTAGTCTGTCCAAAACTTCCTGATGCGGATGGCCATAACGGTTGTCTTTGCCAACTTGGATCACCGCAATTTGAGGCCGGACTGCCTGGATAAATTCGGCGCTGGTCGAAGTTTTGCTTCCGTGATGACCGACCTGGAGAATCTGGGCGCTTAAATCGGCTTGCGCGTTAATCAATTGGATTTCGGTTTTCTTTTCGGCATCACCGGTCAGTAAAATTTTGTTTTGCCCGTAACTTAACTTCGTCACCATCGAGCTGTCGTTAGTATTTTTCAGACTCACACCCTCCAAAGATTCAAAGGGAAACAGAATGTCCAGCGTTACATCATCGGCCAATTTAATCCTCTGACCGGCTTGAGCGCAAAGATGGTTAATCCCTTTCTCCTCAATCAGTCTTAAAAATTCCTGATAATTGGCTTGCGGCTCAGCCAAACAAGGGTCAACCACCTCTTCGACTTGGTATTTTTTTAAAACATCTATCAAGCCGTTCAAATGGTCAGAGTCGGGGTGTGTCAAAATTACCACATCGATCTCGCGGTCAAAAAACGGCATTGCCCGGCCCAGCTTATTTAAAATCTGGCTGCCCGGCCCGCCATCAATTAAAACCCGACTATGATTAGGCGCCTCAATAAAAACTGCCGCCCCTTGGCCGATATCAAAAAAGTCGACCTTGAGTTCGCTGTTTTCGCCAAGCTGACCGACAATTGCCGCAGTCCCATTCTGCCAGACCGCTGACCAAACCAAAATCGCGCCCAGAAGCAACGCGCCCAAGATGTATAAAAAGATTTTTTGCCGATTTAAATTCATCTATATGTCATTCCGCACTTGATGCGGAATCCAGACACCACCAACCCCCCTGCTGGATTCCTGCTTTTCGCCCTTCGGGTGACCACCCGTAGGCGTGGCGTAGGAATGACAATTGATTTTCGCGACCCCTCCATCTTACCATCATTTTTTACAAAATCAAAGAATAAAAAAGCGGCGGATTGCTCCGCCACTGCGATTGTTGCGATTTATTTAACCGCCCTCGCCTCATCTCGCCTCGCTTTGATTTTTTTTAAAAGCTCTTCTATCGGCTTTTTGACCGACACTTTTAATTCCATGGTCATCTGCCCGCTAAGCCATGTTTTCATAAGCCAGCACTGGACTTCATCGAAAAAAAAGATGCCTCTCTGCCAAGCCGGCCCAGGTCTTCGATTTCTCCAATCTCCTTAGCCCTTTTCACGAATTCCTGTCAATGGTGTTCCGCTTCTCGGCTAAACCATTACCTCGCGTTTTTCATTTTCTATTCGCGAAACCGCCCCGCTCGGCGGGGCGAAGGTTCATTTTTAAGGCGGGGGCATGCTCTTATAACCACTGCCCACAAAATCAAATACAAAACAACCAGCCAAATCCAGTTTATTTTTAAACCAACAGCGGCATAAGGGATTTTTGCCAAAAGCGCGGCGATTTTTATCTGATAAGTTAAAAACAGCCATGAGACCCAACCAAAACATTGGGCAAACCAATACCAGACGAAACCAGCGGCGCCGCCTAAAAAAACCCAGAGCATCGCCAAGGGAATTATCGGCAAAATCAGAAGATTGGCAACCGGCGCGATCAAAGACAAGCGGCCGAAGCTATAAAGGATCAGGGGCAAAACGGCTAATTGCGCGCCCAGAGTCGCTCCGGCAATACCGCGCAAATCGAATTTTTTTGGCAGCCACTCCAGATATTTTTCCAAAAGCGGAGAGATATAAGCCAGACCCAAAGTAGCCATAAAAGAAAGTTGGAACCCCAGATCAAAGCGCAGAATTTTAGGATTGAAAAAAATCATTGCCATACCGGCAAAAACTAGCGCGTTGCGGATGCTGTAAAGCCGACCGGTTTTCTGAGCTAAAATCAATAAGATACCCATAACCGCTGCCCGGACAATCGAAGGCGAAGCGCCGGTCATAATCACAAAACCAACAATCAAAAAGATGGCCAGCCAAAAAGAATAACGCCGGGAAATCATCAGGCTATCGAATAAACGCCTCAAAGACTCGGCAATAATTGTAATATTGAAACCAGAAAGAGCAATAATATGGGTAACGCCGACTGTGTTAAAATTATTAACCAAATCTTCGGGCAGAGTCGCTTTTTCTCCCAAAATTAAGCCATCGGCCAATGAAGCCTGTGGTTCCGGCAAAACCCGCGACAAATTTTCTTTAAAACTATCTTTAATTTTAAAAAGCGTTGCCTGAACAAAATTGCCCTTGTTTTTTCCCAGCAGTCTTGTTTCCGGATAATACATCACCGAATAAATATCATCCTTAGCCAGATACGCCTTATAATCGAAGTCTTCGAAATTTTTAGGTACACCCAACTTGCCTCTGAATTCTATTTCATCCCCATAGCGATACTCCGGATACTTTTCCGCCATGACAAGCGTATAACCAGAAACCGAAATGCCCTTATCCGCCCCAATCAAAATAAGCCCTTCGGCTCCGTTCAGGACAAGCTTTTGAGCTCTAATTTTCAACCTAACATTATCCGCCCGCACGTCCGGTTCAGCGGCGACCACGCCGGACAAAAAGACAGCTGTTTTGCCGTCCGCGTAATGGCTAATGTTATTCCCAGCTGGCAACAGAACCGACTGGAAACGCCAGATACCAAACAATAGAAAGAACAAACATAACCCGAAAACGACTACCTCCCAACGCTTCATCCACGATATGACCACCGCGATAGTCGCCATAATCAAAAAAATCCCGATCAAAACTTGAGGAATTTTAAAAAAGGAAGCGATTGCCACGCCCCCCACAAAAGACAAGCAGAAGTAAAAAAAGATTCTGGATTTAGTTAAATTCATGCTTTCCAATTCATAATTCGCGCTACAATCTCACCTCGCACTTTTTAAAATAAGGTTTTAATCCCTCGCAAAAACTTTTCAGCTCTTCGTCGGAATACGGTCTGACATCAGCGAATGCCGGGTCAAGCGTTTTCTCCGGCCGGAACTGCTGAAGCACGTATTTATTGCTGCCCATCAGCCACTCGCCGATCTCGGTAAAATCTCTTTTTTTATGAAAATCGGGAATAACCGTTGTCCGGAATTCGTAATCCGCCAACTGGCAAATCAAATTGACGCTTTTTTTAATGGCCGCGACATTAGTTGCCAAACGATAGAATTTAGAATATTTATTGATCGGCGCCTTAATATCCATTGCCACATAATCAATTAAATTATTTTTTATCAAATATTCCAGCATCTCAGGATTGCTGCCATTGGTATCCAGCTTCACAATAAATCCCAGGCTTTTAATTTCCTTTATAAAATCTGGTAAATCCTTATGAATAGTCGGCTCGCCACCGGAAATACAAACGCCATCCAATAATCCCAGCTTTTTTTCCAGCCACCAGAAGAATTGCTCTTCGCTCAAGAAAGGATATTGTTCGCTTTTCTTCAACAAAACCAGGTCAGGATTATGGCAAAAAGGACAGAAAAAATTACAGCCAACGGTAAAAACCGTAGCCGCCACCTTACCCGGATAATCAATTAAAGTTAATTTTTGCAAACCGCCTATTTTCATAAAATTTAACATTATTCGCGCTGTCCACAGAGCCCCCACTACACTGCCACAGCAGACGCATCTTTGTTCTCACAATTAATTCCATTATATCAAAAAATTGCCACAAGAGCGACTTTTTGTTTGATTATAGAAAACGCTTTTTAAACTTTCGGTTTAAAAACCTTCCTCTCTGCAAATTCTTGCTGCTTGCCTTTATGCCACTGCTGAACCGGACGAATGTAACCGACGATACGGGAATAAACTTCGCAAGGCTGCTTAATAACGCACTTCGGACAATCAAAATGCGCGCCGGACAAATAGCCGTGAACCGGGCAAATGCTAAAACTCGGAGTAAGAGTGATATAGGGCAAATGAAATTTCTCAAAAACCTTTCTGATCAGACTTTTTACGGCCTGGGTATCGGTAAGACGTTCTCCTAAAAATAGATGGACAACAGTCCCGCCCGTATACTTGCATTGTAAATCGTCCTGAAGTTTGAGCGCCTTAAAAATATCATCGGTATAATTGACCGGCAATTGGGTGGAATTAGTGTAGTATGGCCGCTCTTTGGTTCCAGCCGTAATTATGTCCGGATATTGTTCTTGGTCTTGGATAGCCAAACGATACGACGTTCCCTCCGCTGGCGTCGCTTCCAAATTATAAAGGCTCCCTGTTTCTTCCTGATATCTCACAAGATTGTCGCGCATAAAATCCAAAATTTCCAAGGCAAACCTTCTGGCTTGCGGCGACCCGATATCTTTGCCCAAAAAATTAAGCAGCGCTTCATTCATGCCGACCAAACCGATGGTGGAAAAATGATTTCCCCAATAGCTGCCACGCATCTTCTTAACACCCTCCAGATAATATTTGGAGTAAGGATAAAGACCCTTCTCGACAAAATTATCCAGCGCTTTTCTTTTGATCTCCAGGCTCTCTTTGGCGAGATCCATAACCTTGCACAACCGCCCAAAGAATTCTTTTTTTGTTTTTGACAGATAGCCGATTCTCGGCATATCAATCGTCACCACCCCAATACTGCCAGTCAACGGCTGAGAACCGAATAGCCCGCCGCCCCGTTTGTGAAGCTCTTTATTTGATAACCTCAATCGACAACACATGCTTCTCACGTCCTCCGGCTTCATATCAGATTGAATAAAGTTGCTAAAGTAGTTGATGCCATATTTAGCCGTCGCCTCCCACATTGTATCCAAGGCCGGGTCATCCCACGGAAAATCTTTAGTCACGTTGATCGTCGGGATAGGAAAGGTAAAAACCCTGCCCTTGGCATCACCCTCCATCATTACTTCATAAAAAGCGCGGCTAAAAACCTTCATTTCCTCCTGAAATTCTCCGTATGTTTCCTTGCGAGGCAACCCCCCGATAACCACCGGCTGGTGAGCCAAAGTGGGCGACGGGGTAATGTCTAGGGTAACATTGGTAAACGGATTCTGAAAACCGACTCTGGTGGGGGTGGCGCAATTGAAAACAAACTCCTGCAAGGCCTGTTTCACCTGCTGGTAATTCAAGTTGTCATATCTGATAAAAGGAGCCAACAGGGTATCAAAACTGCTAACGGCAATCGCGCCAGCCGCCTCTCCCTGAAGCGTGTACAAAAAATTAACTAGCTGTCCAAGAGCGGTTCGCAAATGTTTGGCTGGCTTTGACTCAACCTTACCCGGTACTCCGCCGAATCCTTTAATTAAAAGGTCATAGAGGTCCCAGCCCATACAATAAGGACCGAGACAATCCAGATTATGAATATGAAAATCTCCGCCTTTCGCCGCCTCTCTAATCTCTTTAGGATAAACCTTGTCCAACCAATATTTTTTAGTAACCGCTGAAGTAACATAATGGTTCAATCCTTGCAGGGAATAAGCCATGTTGGCGTTCTCTTTGACCTGCCAATCCAACTCCTGAATATATTGGTCGACCATCTGCAAGGATTCGTCAATCGCCGTGGAAGACTCGCGAATTCTCCTTCTCTGTTCGCGGTAAAGAATAAACGACTTGGCCGTTTCGGTGTAGCCCTCCAAGATTAAAACCTCCTCAATAATGTCTTGGATTTCTTCAATTTTGGGAACTTCTCCTTTTTTAAAACGCCGGTTCAAAAGCGCAACGACCTTGTCCGACAGTTGCCTTGCTTCCCGTCCATCCTTCTTGGTAGTCACTGTTAGAGCTTTATGAATCGCGCTGACAATTTTTTCCTGATCAAAATCACTCAACCAGCCATCACGCTTTTGAATTTGGGCTATTTTGTTTTTTGAAGATTTAGTTAGGTGTGTAACCATTATTGTCGTTAATGAATCGCCCTCCACAATACTGCGGAGGGAAATTATATCACGCATTTCTTCCTCACTATGTCTTTATTTTAATCTTTATACAAACTGGGGTCAACTTATAAAAAACCGCCTGATTCCGCAATTTCTGGAAAGTTATCCACAGGCGAAAAAATATTCGAGACAGAGAATGAGAAAGTCAATCCCCCGACAAAAAGAGAAGATGTGAATGGAGACTAAAATAAATTTTCATAAAAAAATTGGCCATGCGGTTGTCCGCGCGGCCGTGGGTGTCACGCCATCTTTATGGAAGGCGCTGTTCGCCTCCGTCATTGTAGTGAAAGGTACCTTTTTTGCCGAGGTAGCGGAGACTCTGGGCGTCGTCCCCCATAAAAACTGTGGGCGCGAAGTCTTCGGTTTCCTGAAGAACGACATAGCGTGCTATGCCCCCAAAGTAGCCGTCGGCTGCTAATTTTTCACCTCGGCACCAACTTATTTCGGCATCGCCGGCGCCTTGGTCGTTTAGGATGTCCGCGGCGCATGCGCGGAGAAGGTCGGCTGCATATTCCAGCGGCATTTCTGGTTTAGCCATGGAGCTTTCTCCTTCAAATAGCAAATTGCATTCCTAAACTAAAAACAGGATATCATATATGATATCCTGTCAAGCTCACCGGACCCAAATCGACACCGCTTTTAAAATATTTGCGCCCGGGCAATCAATAGGTAGTGGTTAAAATAGAATAGAGAAATAAGGATGACCAAGATCAACAACCCGTTGAAAATAGGGGCGGCATATTGAATGCCGGTTCGACTAAGCAATTTCAATAGCAGGGCCAAAAAGACAATCCCGCCCAAAATAATAAAAATCAAATTAATGATTACGCGCGGAGAAGTCAAAACGGTTTTAAAAGAAGAGATGAAATCGTTTTGCGGCGCTGCCGCCGGTGGGTCGACCACGCTTTTTTCCTGGCTTAGATCTCCTGTAACCGGCACATCCTCCACAACAACAAACATCTCTTCCGGCGGCGAACTAACCGGAGTAGAATTAACCGCCGCTTCATCGCCTTGCTGAGGAATAACGGACTCGATGGGAGTTTCTATTGCCTCCGCCTTAACCGAAGCCGGCGTACTCGCCACGCCGGAAACGATTGGCTTGACCGGTTGATTTATCGGCTGCGCAGGAATCACTGTGGTCGGTTTCACCGAAGCAATGGTCGGCTGTGATGGCGCTGATACAACATTGCGAGCCGGCCCGCCTGCCTCGCTATGCGAAGCATTACGGGCAGGCTTGCCAAAAAATTGGACGACGAAAGTCGTCTCCCGCCCCCGATAGACTCCTGTGGCAGTCGCAATTCCAATTTCAGTAAATTTATTATTTAAAATATTGGCGCGATGGCTGGGAGAATTCATCCAGGCATTATTAATGTCTTTGGAATCGACAAAATTAATTGCCAAGTTCTCTCCGGCCGCGGAATATTTATAACCGGCCGAATTCAACCAATACCAAGGAGTTTTTCCATCGGGCGCAACGTGGCTGAAATATCCCTTCGCAAGCATATCATTAGCCTTAAGCTGGGCAGCCCTCTCTAAAAGCGGATTGGCAGTAAGTAAATTCAAATTACTCGATTGGCGATCGCCGTTGGCCAGATTTACTAATACTCCGGGTAAAACTGAAGCGAAAAATTGAGCCCGGGGCATAATCAAAAACACTTGAGCTAAAAAAATAGCCTCGAGCAACAAAATTCCCGCGACAATCTTTACAACCTCCCACTTTTTAAAAATATGCGGGCGATAATCGTTGTTTTGATTGGGAATAAAATAGTTCTTCAAGGGTTTAATCACAAATCTTACCTTCTGCTCATATTATACCATTTTATTATACTCTTTGCAATAAAAAGTCAAAAAGAAGGGGTGGCCATTAGTGGCCACCCCTATAAAACAATGAGTTTAATTTGTTTTTAGCGTTTTATCGTCATCTCGACAATGGCAGCTTTCAGGTGTCGCTGATCAATAAAGAGTTCGTCGGCAGCCGCCTCGGCCTCCGCCTCGCCGCCTTTATCATTGATAAAGGCGATAATCGCGCATCGCGCCGCCTCATCGCAAATCTGCGCAATGCCAGTGGCGGTAAAAAAGACTGTTTCTTGCTCTGATTTCCTCCCGACACAAAAGGAGAAAGTGAGTTGTCCACGACTACGGGTGAGGTCAGCCAACTCGTCGAGGTTAACATCATCTGCCAACGGTTTTCCGGCCCGATAAAGCTGGAATAGTTTCTTTCTTTCATCCCGGCTCAAGGCGGAAATTCGTATCCGACGCACCGCCTCAAAACCCCAATAAAGCCGGTCTTCGTTCGGGGTCGTAAACCAAACAGCGAGATTCTTCTTTTGCGCACAAAACCGTATAAACCGTTTAAGAATGACCAGGTCGTCGTAGTTCGGTTTCCTTGGGAAGGCCAGGTCGGCCTCGTCGACAAAAAGGAGGAGCGGGTCATATTTTTCCGCCTCCTCAAGTATGGCATTCAGCGCTTCATAGGCTGCTCCCAGAGAAACGCCCCTAAGCCCGTAGCATGGAATAATCAGGGCAGCCGCGCCCTCCGGGTCCGCCGCCAATTCCTTGACTGTTTTTCTGATTAAATAGGTTTTGCCCATCCACGAGCCGACGACCAACAAAACGGGCTCTGGCCGTTGGCCATTTTTCAGCGCGTCTATGGTTTCGTTCAATTTCGCCTTGGCTTCTTCCATGCCGATTATGTTTTCTAATTTGAGCATTTCTTCTCTCCCATAATTTGATTATTTTTGATTGTTAATGATGCAAACTAAAAAACAGACGATCATATTTCAGACATTCTGTCAAGCGCAATGTGGCCGCTGCCAAAGCATTGGAACGTGCCGCACGAGGCGGTCAAGCGCAACGGCGCAGTGGAGCCGCCATTAATCGTTTCGACTGTTGATTTAATCTAGAACCCCAACACTCCCCTTATCAAACCAAATAAGCTAATTACATTTTTATTTTCATTAATAAAATTATCGAGTTGTGTTTTCTGTTGAGTCAATTGCCCTATCTGATTTTGCAAAGCTTGTCTATCGCTGGAAGTAGCGGTCTGCTCTGCCGCCCCATTGAGTTCAATAATTTTATTGCCAATGCGATTTACTTCCTGATCTATTTGATTTAAGTCCATATAGTCCGGCCCGAAGATGAATGTTTCTAGGCGGCTCCGATTCTGGATATTATTTATCGACTGGACAATCCCTTTTGTAGAATTGAGTTGTTCTTGGGACAATATTCTAATCTGATCGCTGATCACCTGCTCGTCTGCCACCCTCAAAAACTCTTGCCCGAGATTGAACACTGCATGTTCATAGTTTTGAGTACTCGTCGCCTTCGTCTGGACGCTTGGATTATTCGGCTGAATACCAGAACTCGGGCCAACGAACAACTTATCAACCAGGCCCTGAAGACCCATCAAAATCCGACTTAAGACAATAACAATATTGCGACCCGGGTGGCTCTGCGCCGTATTTTGTGGCTGAGCCATAACCAAAACCGGTATTATCACTAGGACACAGACAAAAAGTAATATCTTTTTTGTCATATTTTAGCTAACTAGTTCTCTCTATGTATAATTATACCATTTAGCCGCAGAAGGCTCAACACATTCAAGACAAAACGATTCCGGATAGATATTCCTCTTGGAAGCCAAAAACGCCCTCCGCGGTACTGCGAAGGGCGTTTTCCAGTCCAGATAAATATTAAATCTTATTTCATCTTCCTTCTGATGAAAGCGGGGATATCCCACTCTTGTCCACTCTCTTCGATCTGGCTCACCTCGAAATTAGGCTTCTTCGGGCTAACCGGAGAGGTGGGAGAAGAATTGTTATTATTTTTTTTGGCTTCAATCGGTTTCGGCCGGGCATTCTCTTCATCTTTATCTAAATCTATCGCCCTCTCTTTCCTAGCCACCTTTTCTCCAAAACCAGTGGCAATAACCGTCACCTTGATTTCTCCTTTTTTCATTTTCTCGTCAGTAACGGCCCCAAAAATAACTTTCGCGTCAGGATCAATTGATTCGGTAATAATCTTAGCCGCTTCGTTGATCTCAATCATGGTCAAATCCGGTCCGCCGGAGATGTTGAAAAGAACCCCCTTGGCACCGTCAATCGCAACCTCCAAAAGCGGGGAATTAATCGCCGCCCGCGCCGCCTCTACCGCCCTATCGTCGCCGCTAGCACGACCGACTCCCATCAAGGCCGAGCCGGCATCCTGCATGATCGCCCTAACGTCGGCAAAATCAACGTTAACTACGCCGGGTGTCACAATCATATCAGAAATTCCCTGTACCGCCTGTCGAAGAACATCATCGACGGTTCGAAATGCTTCAAGCAAGGGAGTATTTCTTTCGATAAGTTGCAGAATTTTATCGTTGGGAATAGTAATCAAAGTATCTACTCTGCTCTTAAGTTGTTCCAGCCCACCCTCAGCGATGCGCATCCGCTGAAAACCCTCGAAAGTAAAAGGCTTGGTCACAACCCCGACAGTCAGAACACCAGCATCTTTAGCAGCCTCCGCCACTACCGCGCTTGAACCAGTACCAACTCCGCCACCCATCCCACAAGTCACAAAAACCAAATCAGCGCCCTTAATAAGGTCTTGAATTTCGTCTTTGTTCTCTTCGGCCGCCTGGCGTCCGATGTCCGGATTCATCCCAGCTCCCAATCCTCTGGTTAAGTTTTTCCCGATCAGAAGTTTTTGAGGAGCTTTGCAATGATGAAGCTGCTGAGCGTCAGCATTAACGGCTACAAAATCAACGCCATGAATTTTTGCCTCGACCATTCGAGTGACAGCGTTACCGCCGGCGCCGCCGGCGCCAATAACTTTTATCTTCGCGAACGTTTCTATATCTGGTTTAACTTGAGCCATACAATAAAAAATTCGAAATTTCAAACCAGAAATACGAAACTGACAGCATCGCTGTCATCCTGAGGAGCAAAGCGACGAAGGAACTCCTTCGTCGGCTATGAGTTCCTTCACTTCGTTCAGGACGACACCCCCCCAGTGTCGGTTTCGAATTTCGTGCTTCGAATTTTGATATTAAAAAATACCTTTATAAGGCACCTTATTATATGCACACTTCTAAAATTTTGACAACCCCAGAAACTCTTGTAGCAAACCCTTAGAAAAAATTGGAATTTTTATCGAGGTAAACTCAGCAAAATAAAAAATAAATTATTGCATTTTATGGAACAAAACCCTTCAACCACTTTTTGGCGGAAGATAAAAATCCAATGGCTGGCAAAGAAATCCTCTTCCCTCGACCCTCCGGCCGCTGTTCTTCCGCGCCCCATAAAACCAAACCGACGGCCGTAGCAAACGCGGGGTCGTCAATCTGATTTATCACGCCATCAACTCCCGACGGAAAGCCAATCTGCGCCGGCAACTTCAATTCCTCTTTTGCCAAATCAACAAGACCCGGCATTTTGGCGCCACCGCCCACCAAAACCAAACCGGCTGGCAAAAGGCCATCTCGCCCTATTTTTTGCAGCTCCTTGCCGACAAGATCAAAAATTTCTAAAAAACGGGCATTGATAATATCGGCGACATGCCTTCTTAAGACCACCCCTTCCTCTTCTCCCAGCTTAGCCATGTCTATGATATCTTTCTTATTAATTTCTTCAGGCAAAGTTGATCCATACTCAAGTTTAATTCTATCCGCGACCTCAACCGATGTTCTTAATCCTATCGCAATATCATTGGTAATATGCGAACCTCCGATCGGTAAAACACAAGCATGCAAAACTTCGCATTCCTCAAAAACCGTCAGTCCGGAGGTCCCGCCACCCAGATCCAAAAGCAAAACTCCTAACTCTTTCTGCCTTTTCGACAAAACCGCTCTTGAGGCAGCTATGGCCGACAAAACAACATCTTCTGCTTCAATCTCGGCCTCTTGAAGACATTTAGTTAGGTTTTTAATGAAGGGAGTCGCGCCCTCAACCAATAAAACATCTGCTTCCAACCTAACCCCACTCATTCCAATTGGGTCTTTAACGCCCCTTTCTTCGTCGACAACAAAAAGGCGGGGCAATGCGTGAATCAATTCTCTGTTTTGTGGAATAGAGACGGTTTGAGCAGCTCTTACCGCCCGACTGATATCTTCGCCAGAAATCTCCCCGTCGGCCCGCGAAACAGCCACTACCCCCTTTGAAGAACGGCAGTTGATGTGGCTACCGCCGATATTCACAACTACCTGTCGAACGGAAGCGTCAGAAGTTCTTTCCACTTCCTCGAGAGCTGTCTTAATTCCGTTTACCACTTCGCCAATGTCAACAATAACCCCTTTTCTTACCCCAAAAGAAGGCACGCTGCTAACGCCTAAAATTTGGGGCTTATCATGGCCAGCCCTCAACTGCGCCACTACCGCCCTTATGTTGCTGGTTCCAACGTCCAACCCGCAAATTATATTATCTCGTGCCACGAGAAAATTCGAATATCAAAATCCGAAATACGAAACTGACAGCATCGCTGTCATCCTAAGGAGCGAAGCGACGAAGGAACTCCTTCGTCGCTATGAGTTCCTTCACTTCGTTCAGGACGACACCCCCCCAGTGTCGGTTTCGGATTTCGTGCTTCGGATTTCGGATTTAAAAATTTAAAGACCTTAGAATCTCCTCTTGCTTTTCCACCATCTTTTTATAACCCCTTTCGGTTTCATCTTCATATCCCACTAAATGCAGTATACCATGCAAAAAAAGCGCAAGCAATTCGCGCCTTAGTGGATAACTCTGCTCCTTAGCCTGTTTTCGAGCCCGAGGAACAGAAATAACGATCTCGCCCAAAATATCTCGCGGCCCATCTCCGCCATAAAAAAATGATAGTACATCAGTCGTCTTGTCTATGCCTCGATATTTTTTATTCAACGCCCGCATCCGCGCGTCGCCGATAAAAACCAAACTGACTTCATTTTCCGCTACCGCCTTCAATTTTCGCAATACAATTTCTCCGCTTTTCTGAAAATATTTTTTGTCAATCCTACTTTTTGTTAAATCAACAATTTCTATGCTCATTATTCTTTTTTGGCTTTTTCAATTGTTTGACCATGAGTAAAGCCTCCCCATTCTCCAGCCCGGTCCCTTTCGTCTATTGCCGCCATTTTCTCAAAAAAATCTTTTTCTTGTTCCGCAGAATCTTCTCCTGGCTCTTCGCCATAGGCGACATAATTATGAATTGCGGGGTAATATTCTTCTGCCCCCTCTTTACCGATTACGCCTTCTTGCTGCAAAAGCTGGTAAAGTCTTTCTGTTTGATTTTCTATCCTTTCTTGTTCATCTTCAAAGTCCCAATCTGCCTGCCGCTGTTGCAAAAATTCTTGTCTTTTCCGCGGATCTTCCGCCGGCGCGTCATCTCGGCCGATGTTTGCGGCGGCTTTATCTTCTTGGTAATAAAAATTTGCGTCGTGTTTTTCTGGCATAAAAATATTTAGCATCTACTCCGTAAAAACTCTTGATTAAGCCCAGGATGATATATGCGGATTGATGTACTTGGATTTATTTTTTTAATTCTTCCTGCACAATCTTTTGCACCACCGCCCCATCTGCTTTTCCTTTTAGCTGCGGCATTAACGCGCCCATAACCTTGCCCATTTCTTGGGGGCTAGTGGCGCCAACTTTTTTAACAGCCTCAACAACCAATTCGCGGATTTCATCCTCCAGCATCTGCTCGGGCAAATATTTCTTCAGAAGCTCGGCTTCTTTCAGCTCTTTTTCGGCCAACTCCGGCCGGCCGCCAGATTCAAATTCCGAGGCTGCGTCTTTGCGCTTTTTCGCCTCGGACGAAACGACTCCGATTATTTCTTCTTCGGTCAGCTGCGATAATTCGTCCAGCTTTTCCGGCAGCCCGCCTGTATCGCTATGCCAGTCCGCATGACTCGCGTCAGCGTGTCTGGCGGGCGAAGCATTGCGGGCAGGCTCGTTTTTCGCTACCTTCGTTCTCTTTTCAAGCTCTTTGTTTTTTATCGCGGCGGAAACCATTCGCAGAACGCCAAGCAAAAACGCGTCTTTATTCTTCATCGCCGCTTTAATGTCATCTTGAATTATTAGTTTTAAATTATCCATAAATAAGTTGGTCTCCTATTTAATCAATCCCCCGTCCCTTAGAACTTCGAGTATTTTTTTAAGAACCCTCTTCTTGCCTTTCTGCGGAATAGTCTCAACAACCTTCCGCCCCTCATCGAAAGAAACCCATTTGAACTCGCTGTACTCAATTTTTTCCGGCTCAATATTCTCTCGCTGAACCACAAGACAAACGTAATACTTCTTGCCCACCATCGGCACCTCCCGCCCACCGACTTTTAAGATTTGGCCCCCCAAACTTTGCTCCGGAAAAATAATTTTGTCGGTCGCCACCAGCGGCTTTTCGGGAATAAAAAGCGACTTCAAAAACCGCTCACCCATCTCTTCCGTAACTTCTTTTTTTAGAGCAGAAACCAAATCTTCGCCCATGGGAATACCACCCTGGGGTATCTCCCAGATCTGATATTCCTGTTTTAGTCCCAAAAGAATCTTAAGCTCTTTGTTGATGATGCAAATAACCACGCCTGGTCGCAGACCGGCCTGACGATCTTGATTAAAATCGTCAATGGCTGGCAATATTGTTTCCTCTTGCATCATTTATTCAAAAGTTTTCTAATTTTTTCCTTTGGGATCAATTCTCCTTCGCGAACCTGACCAGCCTTAAATAATCTTTCGCGCAACTTACACAGCTCTTCGCGACGCAAAGCGCTCTGCTTCGCCTGACGCCGAGTCTTATCTTTCTTATAAAATCTGTTTTTTCGCGCGTCAAGCAAAACTCTGCTTTGCTGAACACGACGCACAAAACGCCTCAGCAAACTGCCGGTTGGCTCTCTGTCCTTTTTTTTGACTTTAATGGCCATAAATCTACCTCCTCTCGCGAATTTTGTCTAAATTTTGTAGCTACAAAATTTAGCTACAAAATCCAGCGCCCGCCGTAGCCTTGGCGAAGGCGGGCAACCCGATTAATCTAGAATTAATTTCCGGCGGTTATTGTGAGCGGGACGCTCACGCAAGCTACGCTTAATTGTGAGCGGGACGCTCACGCAAGCTACGCTTAATTGTGAGCGGGACGCTCACGCAAGCTACGCTTAATTGTGAGCGGGACGCTCACGCAAG
>Ga0210017_1001589_pt1 | contig 19714 bp, 20 predicted proteins | sample CryGeyCG2014_020_FD_183966 | JGI IMG/M metagenome (GOLD analysis project Ga0210017, IMG submission 183966) | Groundwater microbial communities from aquifer - Crystal Geyser CG08_land_8/20/14_0.20 (SPAdes) (version 2) | ecosystem: Environmental > Aquatic > Deep subsurface > Groundwater | place... | reverse complement strand
CGATGTCATGCTATTTCTATATCATTAGAAAATCGGTTCACCCCATGGGGTGAATGTTAACGATGTTATGCTACACTTTATAGGATTAGGAACTGTTAACGATGTTGTGCTATGTGACAAGTAGCATTTATGATTATTATTTGTGCAAATATCAAAAAATACAAAAACAACCTTTTCATAACTTGGTTCATCACGAATTTGTTAATTTGAATATGGGGTTCCTTTGTCGTATTCAAAATGACTTTATCGCTTCTCTTTACACAACCCTTTTCACTCTCTTGAGACTGCGTCCCCTTCCAAAAATAAACACTCCGCATCTTTAAGCCTTTTTCCATGGTAGTCATCTCCTCCTGCAAGGCTATATCCCGCTTCAATGTTACTCTTCTCCTTTTTTCCTTTTCTTCATTCAATCCTCTTTCAATTTCAAACATTCCTAATTCCAATATATCATGATTAAGAGATTGTCAATAGGCATTTAAAAATATTTTCAGAATCATCTCATCAGCGCCATTTTCTTTACAATGTTTGAAACTGATGTTCCATTGGTTGAAATCCGCCATAGATGGACAAATCCGAAACCAGCGAATGGATTTACTTAATAGTTCACCCGGAATTGGGTAGCCAGATATTCGATTTTTTCCGCAATTCGCGTCTGACAGTCGGCAGAGAGACCGCGATAAATTTTCCAGGATGTGCTTTGTCTTTCCAGCGCGTCGGAAAGTTCCCATTTGTGCCGGAACGTCTGCCCTTCGATCCGTTGGATCGACTGCAATTCTCTCGATGTGAACCATGCGCCAACACGCTTGGCGAATCGCGGAACGTTCTGGATCGTGATAACATTTACCTCGGCTATCTGAAATATCTTAGCAAAATCTATACTTGGTATATTTGCTGTCTTCAGCGCACGGTCGAACGTGCGGGCATTCGGATAGAATACCTCGAAATCTTCCCTCTGAATCTTTACGCCGCTCTCCTTTAAACGATCAACGACGGCGGGCGTGATCTCATACCCGACTTTAACATAAACAGGTTTGTCAAAGACATTTTGAATGAAAAATAGCAAGATATACGTGATCACCGCGGCCATGACCGGCGTCGTCACCCAGCCCATCACAATTTTTCCGAGAACCTTCAGTTTGATGTTCCGATCGCGATTAGCGATTCCGATGCCGACGACCGCGCCGATGACCAACTGCGAACTGGAAACCGGCACAAGGGGAATCGCCGGTAGCCCATGTCCGACCAACCAGTTATGCAAAGAAGAAGACGAGAACAGAAATAGAACCAGCGATTCGGCCAGAATCACGACCAGCGCCGCCTGCGCGGACATCTTGATGACATTTTTTCCGACGGTCACCATGACACGGTGAGAGTATGTGTAAACACCAACTGCAATCGCGAGTCCGCCCAGTAAAAACAATTGCTCAATACCAGAGATATGAATAAATCCCAGGTTGAACGACTTGAACGGCGAGATTGGAATGAAAATTCCCATTACGTTGGCGATATTGTTCGCGCCCAGCGCGTATGAACCGAATGAACCGATGACGATCAATCCGATCCGCGTGTACATGTCTAACCGGAAAATGGAAATCCGGATCACCGGCACGACCGATTTAACAATCTTGTAAATTATAAACGAGAAGAGTCCCGATAGAAACAGACTCGACATCCACGACGAAATAATCTGCGTCAGCGCGCCGTAATCGGTCAGCATCCCGGCAAATATATTCCATCCGACGATGGAGCCGACGATTGCCTGCGATGTGCTAACCGGCAGTTTCAGACGCGTCATCCAGAAAACGGAAAATCCGGCGGATAGAGCAACCGTAAACGCGCCGGCGATCTGGTTGATCGAGCCCAACTGCGTCAGTGTGTGGGTCGCGCCGCTCCCGGAAATCACCGCTCCCAGTATTATGAAAACCGATGCAAGTAGAGCGGCGATCTTGAAACGAACCATCTTCGTGGCAACCGCCGTTCCCCAGATATGCGAAGCGTCGTTCGCGCCAAGCGACCATCCAAAAAAGAGACCGGAAGACAGAAAAATTAGGGCAACTATCATACTATTTCTCCATCTTTCATGTGTTTATCACTTTCCGACACTTTCGCGTCCTTTTCACGACGATGCCGGAGCCAGACAATATCGTAAATAAGCAGAAAACAGATTAACAACGAAATTACAATACCGGTCATGAATAACCGGAACTGCGTCGTTTTGTTAAAAATGATCTCCAGACTCGCCCAATCGCCGGTTTGAAGGTCAATCGCATTGAGAACGACCGAAGAACGATCGTAGAAATTCTGAACTTCGTAGGCGGGAATTTTCAGTTTCATATCGATATATTTAGGTGTCGTTTCGACGATTTTATGAACGATAAATCCTTCTGGTAGAATAATCTGTAAACGATATTTCCTGATTTTAACCTGCGAACTGTTGATGAAGCGTTGCGTTAACGGATAGTGATTCAGTTCCTTCAGTCGGCGTGATAAATTGTAATACTTTGGAACATTAAACCGTACCTTGATATCCTGACATTCCTGCGCAGATTTGGCTTTATCGATCCGGATATATTTTATGCCGCCTTCCGAAACAATCCGGTTGACATTCTCTTTTTCCGTTGTATCCGGTGTAATTGTTACCAGATCCACATGCCGGAAAAGCAAAGGAATATAAAGCGACGACTTGTATGGTCGGTTAAATTGAACATCCACGACGACATTAGCTGTTCCATCGTTGCCGATATCGATAGTTTCGGTATAATCGGTAATGAATATCGGTTTCTCCGGTTCCTTTTCGCTAATTGCGGTCGAACAAAGGAGAAATCCGAGTATAACAATCAGAACCGAAAACCGGTGAATATTATTTTTCATTTTCACTCCAACGACTGAACGGATAATCTGTTAAATTGGAATTAAAATATCTCGGAACGCCCGTCACTTCACGACCGATCCAGTCCGGTCTCGCAAACGATTGAGTTTCATCCTTCAATTCCAATTCGGCAACCGTCAATCCTTCATTCTCGCCATGAAATTCATCCACGATCCAAACCAAACCGCCAACAGTTACGGCGTAACGATCTTTTTCGATGAGTGGCTTTTCACAAAGTCTGTCCAATATTTCCCGGGCGTCATTCAATGGAATTTGATACTCATACTCATCGCGAGATAAGCCAACCATTTTTCCCTTAATTGTCAGGAAAGCGCGTTCGCCAATGATTCTCATCCGCACGATCCGTTCCGGTAAACTGCACAGATAACCTTGAATATATCTATCGACGATACTATTATATCTGTATTCATCGGACACCACGAGAAATTTACGCTCGATCTCTTTGCTCATGCTACCTGTCCCTGTTTCTTCAGAAATACGGTCTTGAGGAAGTGAACATAATTCATATTCTCGAAACCGTCGATTTCCAGTAAACGAATGACCTTCCACGCCTTATCCTGCGCTTCATGTTCGACGCCGATTGTCTGGAAATTATCTGCATTGATAGTCAATCCCGCAATTTCCACCTTGACGCCGTTGACAAGGTATTCCACCCGTTTTTTCAGGATTTTGACAAGATTCAATCTGGCGCATTGGCGAAGTATCCGGATAAATTCCCCCTCATCGTAGTTCATTCTTGCCGGAAGTTTCTGAATTCTCAGCAATTCGGTCAATTCACCGATGTCATTTATGGAAATCGGAAATAAAATTTTCCGATGAGAAGCCCATTGTTCCAGCCGATCCTTGCTTGTTTTGAGCAGGACTTTTAAATCGAGGACCGAATCGCGGATTTTACAATTCACCGTTGAAAATTCCGACAGAATATACAGATCTGTACTTTGCCGTTCTCTGAGACACGGATGATGCTGGATGATCGCCGAGGGCTTCTGAAACGATCTGCCAAAAACTCTCCATTCCCAGCGCGGAATCGTTACTCCTTCAAAACCTTCACTCATATCGTTTCCCCGTTCATCAATACATCCGTTTGATGACATAAATCCCGATCCTGTCGGCGAGATCTTCCGCTCGATCTGCGATCAGATCGATATTCGTTGTGAAATAGCGAAGGTGCATCTGGTTACTGGGCGAAATTCCGTCTGCTCTGTACACTTTGCGTTTAAGCGATTCAGCCTGTTTGTCCGATTCCTTTTCAAGAACATAAACGATGGAAAGAACTTCTTTCACTTTTGATGGATTCGTGAAAAACATCCGCGTCGCCAAAATTACTTCATCGACCGATTCGACGCACTTGGCAGTCAGATTTATGAAATCGGCATGAAATATCGTCGGAATTTCCGGCTGTTCGATGGAAAACGCCAGCATCATCATTCGAATCTGATCGATGATATTGTCCGCATTCTCAAGGAGCGAAAGAACATCGCCGCGTGATTCAGGAATCAGCGTTTCGGTATAAAGATAACTCTCGGCGTCTCTCCGAAATTCATCCGCTCTTTCTTCATAGATTCTTATCTGTTCCTCATACGCTTCAAAAGCCGTGAAATCTTTTTCAATATAAGATTGTACGCCGCGTAGGCAGACAAGCGCCGACTGCGCGACCATATCAAAGAATTCGTTGCATTTCTTCTCGATCTTCGGATCGCTTTCAAATACTGTCGCAATTTTGACTTTCATTCTATCTATCCCATCGTCAAATCGAACGTTTAATTGTGTAAATCGCCAGTCGGTCGGCGACGTCTTCCGCTTTATCCGCCATCAGTTCGATGTGAAGCGCGAAATAGCGCAAATGGAATTTCTCACTCAATTCCAGTTCCGGCGTTCTAAATACTTTGCGTTTCAGCGATTCGGATTGCCGGTCGGCTTCATGTTCCCAAAAATAAACCTTATTCAATGAATGCCGTACATTTAGCGGATCGACTAAAAACGAGTGGGTGGAGATAACTACTTCATCGACCGCCTTCGCGCTATGCTGGGATAATTTGATGTAATCCGCGTGAAATTGCTCGGGCACACGCGGTATTTCGACCGAGAATTCCATCAAAATCTGCTTGGCCTGATTAATGATGTTGTCAATGTTTTCCAGTAGCGCCAGCATGTCGCCGCGCGATTCCGGGATCAGCGTCTCGGTATATACTTGATCCTCGATGTCGCGCCGCAGTGAATCGCCGCTCGATTCCAGCAAAGTGATTTTTCTCAGAGACTCCTCAAATTCTTTCTTTTCATTGGCCAAGTATGCTTCGACACCCTTCAAGAATATCTGTGTCGATTTGTTCGTAATATCCAGAAATTCCTCGCACTGTTTTTCCAGCGACTTTGTTCGGCTAAAAATGGACATATTCCGTTTCCTTTTTGCAAACTCTATTCATTTCAATGCAACAAAAATAATTGTATGAAATTAACTGAATATTTGATTAAAAGAAATAGACGTTTGTGGGGAAAGTTGATTAGGTAGATTAAGTTGGATTAGGTTGAATAGGAGTTATATTGGGATATATTTATTGAAAGTAAATTTGAGATTTGCAATTTGCAATTTGAATTTTTTTCGTTCCTGAATGTTAAATTTTCAATCGACAACTCACTCCGGCCTAAATGCGTCCGGCAGGTGCGTTATCTTGTTTTCACTCCCGCGTATCGTCACGCCGATCACATCGAACCGGCAGTTCAAATCCAGTTCCGGTCGCTGTGACAGCCAGCCGTCGGCGATCAGCGTCAACTGCTTCATCTTGCGCTCATCGACCCAAGTTTCCGGCGGCCCGTAACCGCCGCTATGCCGTTCGGTTTTTACCTCGACAAAACAAAGGTCTTCCCCTTTTTGCGCAATGATGTCTAACTCGCCGTAAGCGCCGATATGAACGTTCCGCGCGATGATCTTAAATCCGTTTCGATAGAGATAATATGCCGCGAGGTCTTCGCCATATTTCCCAACCTGCTTTGTGTCGCGCATCTGTTCCGACGAGACAACGAATTCTTTCACGCCCCCAAACGATTTCCGGTGGATCGGACATGGCCCGAATGTCGCAATTGCCTTTCGATGCATTTCTGTGCCGTAACCTTTATGCTTGGCAAATCCGTAATGCGGGAAAACCGAGTCCAATTCCATCATTAACCTGTCCCGATACACTTTTGCGACAATCGATGCCGCCGCGATGGAATAACATTTCCCATCACCGCCGACAATCGCTGTGCTTGGGTAGATTTTATCCGGAATCGGTCTGCCATCGATCAATAGATGGCCGGGCTTCAATTTCAGCCGTCCAACCGCTTGACGCATGGCTTTGTAAGTCGCCTGAAGAATGTTGATCCGGTCGATCTCTTCTGACTCGACGATGCCGATGCCGATGGCTTTGGCGTTATGCAGGATCACATCGTAGAGTTTTTCACGCTTTTTCGGCGTCAATTTCTTGGAATCGTTGATGCCTTCCAGAATCTCCGACTGCTCGTTGAATACAACCGCCGCGGCGACAACCGGCCCAGCAAATGGTCCCCGCCCTGCCTCATCGATTCCCGCAACGAGATGAATCCCACTTTCCCAGAGGCGATGTTCATATTCCAAACTGAGGGATGTATTCTTCATCGGCTGGGAATTTAACAGAATGACGGTAAGATGGGAAGAAAAACTATGCGGCGACGGAAGTTGAATAAGTAGGATGGGTAGATTAATTTGGATTCGGTTGAATTCGGTCAGATCAGGTCTGTATGTCTTTGGCGGATTGGATTCATTTGATTAGTTGATTATGTAGAATAAGTAGATTAGGTTCGTTAACCTCTGTAAGGACAGGCTTACTGAACTATTCCCACTAAACCCAATCCTACCTAATTAACACATTCAACCTGATAAATTCAATCTACAAAATTACCCAAGCAACTCTATCACTACGATTGGATCGATCCGGTAGCGGCATCCGGTTCCTTGGAAAAAGTGATATTTTTCAATGAGGTGAATGCCAAGCGGTGTCAGAACCAGTTGCAGTCCGGTTTGCGTTTCGATGATCACGACTTCTCCTTTTTCAAACACACCATCACCGAGAAATGGCGACGGAATCCGCCCCATCGACTCATAAAAAACGGCTGTAATGCCGGGACGGAGATTAACCTCGACACCTAATGCATCTCTGGCTATTTGATAAGCAGACTTTAGCAGTTTGACCAACTCCCTGAGTTCGATTCCCCGCTCTTTCATCGCCTGCTCGTCGGCGGCAATTATCTCTTCCGGCGACCGGTTATCATTACCAAGAAATCCATCAGCTGAAAAAATCGACGCACGAAGATTTTTTTTCATTGATTCATCATTTATCGGATTTGTCATGTTTTGCCTCTGAACCGTTTTAAGCGAATTTGTCATAGTAGATTTTGTCTTTCGGCATTCCGCCTTGCGCCAAAACTTTTAGGCAGGAATCGATCATGCCCGGCGAGCCGCAGAGGAAGGCTTCATGTTTCGAACAATCCGGAAAATGTCTCGCAACGACATCGGTAATCAGCCCGCGCTCACCTTTCCAGTCCGAATTCTCCGGTTCGTTCGACAACGCAGGGATAAACCGAAACCACGAATTTTCCCGCTGGAAACGGTTTAATTCGTCCAAATAGAACAAATCGGTTTGCGTTCTCGCTCCAAAGAAGTAGGTAACATCCCGCCGGATATCCCTTTTTACCATATCGCGCAGGATACTATGAAACGGCGCCATGCCGCTTCCACCCGCGATAAAAATCGCCGGCGCGTTTGATTCTGACAGGTGAAAATCGCCATACGGACCAGTGAAGTTAATCTTTTGCCCAACCTGAAGATGCTGAAAAACCCACGTGGAACAAATGCCATTCGGGACGAACCGGATGTTGAGTTCGATATGATTTTTATCCGATGGCAGCGAAGCAATCGAGTAAGCGCGGATTGAAATCTCGCGCCCGTCATACATTGGTGACCTCAGTTGAATATATTGACCGGAGACAAACGTAATTTCCTCCGGATTTACGAGCCGAATGCTTAAGCCAACGATCTCAGACGTTAATACCGATTTCCCTTCCAGAATCCCTGTAAAACGTTTGGCTTTGAACATCGACGTGGGAAGTTCAATCTTTATGTCGGAAAATATCCGAATTTGGCAGGAGAGCCGAACATGATTGAGTCGATCCGCTTCCGAAATAATCGACCGCTCCGAGTCGGTAAAATCAGGCGCGCCTTCGGTAATTTTGACACGACAAAAACCACATCTCCCGTTGCCTCCGCATGCGGATGGAACGAGAATGCCGTTCTTAAACAGAACAGACAAAAGTGAACCACCCGCTTGAGCGGAAAGCGTCCGTTCGCCGTTATTAATCTGAACACTATACTTTTTACTTCCCAAATATCACCTTTTTATTTGTCTGAAATATAGCCCGAAAACAACAACAGTACAATGACGAATTGTTATGTTTCAACGATTTGACTTCGAGAAAATTTATTGGGAAGTTTTACTGTTGTCTATTTCAGCGATAAGTTGATTGAGTTCAGCAATACGGTTTTGGTCGGCTTCCCAAAGAATCATTTCTTCGTGAACGCAAAATTTCAGTTCCTTTTGTCGGCTGAATAGGCACTGAAATTCATCTTGTCTTCCCGGCAAATAGATTTCCGATCCGGCAAATAGATTATCGATGTCGGCAATTTCGTTTTCGATGGAGAGAATATCTTCTTCGCGCTTTGCCGCCTTGCCTTCGAGTCGCGAGAGTTCTTTAGTGAATTGCCGCCGTTCCCGCATGTTTGGTTTGACTCTTTTTATGTCCATCTTTTCAACGACAGTGGCATTTTTAGTTGTAGGAACAACATTCCGATCGAGATGATCGATTCCTTTCCTGCCGAGAAAATCGTGGTAGTCGCCTTCGAAAAAAGAGAAACCGTCGTGTCTCAGTTCGAGGATGGCTGTGGCAGTTTTCTCAACGAAATGCCGGTCGTGGCTGACAAATACAACGGTGCCGGGAAATTTCACCAGCGCCTGCCAGAGTGCTTCAATCGCTTCCAGATCGAGGTGGTTCGTCGGTTCGTCGAGAAGCAGAACGTTGTTCTGTTCCAGCATCAGGCGGGCAAAAATGAGCCGAGCGGATTCGCCGCCGCTGAGCGTTTCACTGCGCTTATAAACGTCATCTCCGCTGAATAGCGCTTTTCCGAGAATACCGCGGATATTGCTGACGAATTCCGTCGGCGCAAAACCATAAAGCCATTCGTACGGATTTGTACCCGATGGGATAAGTTCTTTATGATTCTGCGCGAAGTAGCCGATCGAGACTTCGTGTCCCCATTCAACGCACCCTGAGTCGTGTTTCAAATGACCGCCGAGAATTTTGATTAACGTCGATTTCCCGACTCCGTTTGGGCCGATGACGGCAATGCGATCGCCGCGCCCAAGGTAGAACGATACGTTTTTCAAGACGTGATTATCGTCGAAACTCTTGTCCAAATCGGACACGATAAGCGCCTGTTTGCCAGACGGGCGCTTCTGAACGAACTGAAAGACCGGCGAGATGCGTGACGAGCGGACGATGACGACATCTTCCATGCGGTCTAACTGCTTTTTCCGGCTGATCGCCTGACGCGCTTTTGTCGCCTTCGCACGGAAATGCTCATAAAATGCCTGTAACTCTTCTTGCTTCTTTTCCTGCCGAACTATTTCCTGCTCACGCTGACGGATTTCGAGTTCTTTAGCCTCAGTAAATTGAACGTAGTTCCCTTTATACATTTTGATCGACTCATAATCGATGTCCAAAATGTGGGTCGAAATCTGATTCAAAAAGTGGTAATCATGCGAAACAACAACAACAACGCCGGGATACTCGACTAAGTAATCGCCCAGCCATGCAATAGAAACAATATCCAAATGGTTGTTCGGTTCGTCAAACAGCAAAACGTTCGGCTTACCAAAAAGGCATTGCGCCAGCAGAACGCGCAGTTTATAACCGCCGGAAAGTGTTGACATCGTCTCAGTAATCTGAGAATTTTCAATGCCGAGTCCGTTTAAAAGTGTTGCCGCCTGCGTTTCTGCTTCGTAGCCGCCGAGATCGGAAATCAGCATTTCAAGTTCGGCGAGCCGTGAGCCATCCTTTTCATCCAGCATTTTTTGATGAATCAGCCGTTCCTTTTCCTTCAGCACGCTCCAGAGTCGTGGATTACCCATCAAAACAACGTCCAAAATCCGGTCGTTTTCGAACTCAAAATGGTTCTGCTTCAGAAAACCAAGTCTTAGCAATGACGGAGTGCGCACCTCGCCAGTGGTCGGCGTCAATTCGCCGGTCAGGATTTTCAGGAATGTACTTTTACCGGAACCGTTCGCGCCAACGACACCGTAACAGTTTCCCATCGCCAAATTGAATGTGACATCAGAAAAGAGTTTCCTCTCGCCAAAAGTCATTCCCATTTGACTGATTTGGATCATACCGTCGTCCTTTCTGGTAAATTAGAGCGGACAATTATGTAAAAAGGATTATCTATCTGGTGGATTAAAATTCGTGGCTTCTCGTCATCGGAAGACATAAGGATGAATGTTAATTGACAATGTCGAATCGATCCGATCCGACCAGTGCAGAGATTAGAGACCGGTCTCCCTTTGGAAAAATGTCCGGTGCAGTCGTTTGATCGATTTCGCCTTGCGCATTCTTTTTTCGACACTGGGCTTTTCGTAGTTGAGATTCTTCTTGATGTCGTTCAGAACACCCGCTTTTTCGTATTTCTTCTTAAAGCGGCGAAGGGCCCTTTCAAACGGTTCATTTTTGTATACGGTTACTTCTAACATGTTTTCTTTCTATTTTTTAACCTAAGTATGACTTTAAATTTTTACTGCGGGATTTGTGACTGAGGCGCCGAATCGCATTCTCTTTGATCTGTCGAACGCGCTCTCTCGTGAGATTAAATTCCTCGCCAATTTCATTGAGCGTCAATGCATATTCGCGATCGATCCCAAAGTACATCTTGATAGCATCTCGCTCGCGTTTTTTCAGAGTATTCAGCGCAGCGCGGATTTCTTGTTTCAGAGATTCATCCATCAAAATATGATAAGGCGGCGCCTGAACATCGTCCTCAATGACGTCGATCAGTGCGTTTGATTCGCCATCGCGGAAAGGATCATTCAATGACTGATGTTTGCGGGAAATCCTGATGGCGTCGGAAACTTCCTCAGATTGCATTTCGAGCCCAGCGGCAATTTCATCCTGAAGCGGCGCACGCTCGTATTGCTGTTCGAGAATTTCGGCTTCTTTTGTAATCTTGCTAATGGTGCCGACGCGGTTGAGTGGTAGGCGCACGATGCGCGAATGTTCGGCTAACGCTTGCAAAATGGACTGACGAATCCACCAAACCGCATACGAGATAAATTTAAAACCGCGCGTTTCGTCGAAGCGTTCGGCGGCTTTAATCAGCCCAAGATTTCCTTCGTTGATCAGATCGGTCAGCGGAAGTCCCTGCCCCTGATAATCTTTCGCAACACTGACGACAAACCGAAGATTGCATTCAGTCAGAATTTTTAACGCTTCACGATCACCCCCGCGAAGACGTTGGGCTAATTCGATCTCTTTTTCAGGAGTCAGCGGTGAAAACTTTCCGATTTCTTCAAGATACTTACTGAGCGCTCTATTTGAATCACCACTAATCTTCTTTTCTTTCTTCGTCATTTACCAAAACCTCGTTCCTTTTTGAAAACCGCTAAAAATACCGTATTTTTTTTGATTAGACAATATCTATTTCTATTGTCACAAGAGTTATTTTGTGATATTTTCCACAGTCGGATAAATATTAATATATCAGATTACTAAATATTTTGATCGTTACATACTAAATAAAATCTGGAACAATTTATACGAAACTTTTTTATATTATCCCAACCAGAATGGAGGAATCTGATGAACCTTACCCTTGAGATGAAAAAGACAGTAGAAGATTTAATGAATTTTCTCGATGAATCGCCAACTGGCGCGTTCGCCGTTAAATCGATCCGCAAACGGCTTCTGTCAAACAATTTTTCTGAATTGACCGAACAAAACCGGTGGAAATTGTCGCAAGGCGACCGTTTTTTCGTACAACGCGGCGACGCAGGTTTGTGTGCTGGAGTTGTCGGAACATCACCTATTGATAGAACCGGTTTTCGGATGATCGGAGCGCATACGGATTCGCCAGGATTCCGTGTGAAAGCAGACGATGTTTATGAAAAGGCCGGTTACGTCCAACTCGGCGTCGAGATTTACGGAGGTCCACTTTTAGCATCGTGGACAGATCGAGACCTTTCACTGGCCGGAAAAATTCTCCTGAAGAAAGATGATAAATTGGAATCGCGTCTTTGGAAAAGTGACAAGGCGTTGCTCCGCATTCCACAAGTCGCCCTCCATATGAATCGCGCCGTAAATGACGACGGATTAAAGTTAGATAAACAGAATCATCTTCCTCCGATTCTTGCACTCTCAGACGAAAAACCTTTCACTATGCGCCGTTTACAAGAATACATCGCTTCTGAAATTGGTGTTGCAGTCGGTGAAATTGCCGGACTCGAATTAGAAGTTTTCGATACGCAAAAAGCGGCGTTTCTTGGATTAAACGACGATCTGTTCGTTTCCGGAAGAATTGACAACCTCGCCATGTGTCATGCCGCGATTTCAGCGCTTACTTTGCTCCCTGCGAATCCGAAATCAACCATCCTTATTTCGTTGTTTGATGCTGAAGAGATCGGCTCTACAACGATGAATGGCGGCGCTTCCTCATTCCTCGATAACTGCGCCGAACGTGTTGCAATCACAGGCGGATTAAACCGAGAAGATTATCTCATCGCCTTATCCAAATCCATTCTCATTTCTGCCGATGTGGCTCATGCGGTACATCCGAACTACACCGACCTATATGAACCGCATCATCAAAATGCGCTGAACCGCGGTCCAGTCATCAAGATCAATGCAATGAAAAAATATGCGACAACGATCGATTCGTCGCTATGGTTTGAGGATTGTTGCCGTAAAGCAGGCGTTCCGTTTCAAAAATATATTCATCGAACCGATAAGGTCTGCGGCTCTACGATTGGTCCGATCGTTTCAACAAATCTCGGCGTTCAGACGGTCGATGTCGGTAGCGCGATTCTGTCAATGCACTCCATCCGCGAAACTGCCGGCGCCTGCGATCCATGGTATATGACTCAGTCAATGAAATCTGCGATGATGTAATTTCCTGACGCTTTTAAAAATGCGATCCGTATCCACCTTTCCGGATGATTAGCATCACGAAGATAGATCAGCAGTTGTTATTCTCTGCCGATTGTAGCGGTTTTAACTCTGAGAACTGCCGGAAACGTCTCTCCGTTTTCACGAATAATTCCCGCCTGAAAGAAAAATGTTCAACCTAAATTTCATCCGCCGGGACTAATCAAATGTCTTCATCCACGTCCGAATTTTTGCGGCTACTTTTTCCGGCGTGAATCCAAATTGCTCCGCCAAAATCTTTTGAGGTGCAGAAGCGCCAAATCTGTCGATGCTGATCGTCAACAGCGGTTGTCTAAACAGATCGCCCCATCCGAAAGACGACGCCGCTTCAATGACGGCTACAGGAACACTTGGCGGAATCACCGCTGACTGATATTCGTCCGGCTGTTGCCTGAATTGAGAGACCGACGGCATAGAAACGACGCGAATTAACAACCCATCTTTTCCCAACAATTCCTTCGCTTGCTGAGCCAACTGGACTTCGGATCCGGTCGCCACAAGTGTTACATCGGGACAATCTCCGCTTTCTTTCGATAAAACGTACGCGCCCTTCTGGATTAATAGCGGATCGAACGTTTCATCGCGGCGAACCGGTGTCACTTTTTGACGCGTGAGAATAAGCGCAGTCGGACCTGATTGATTCTTTAGCGCTGATGACCATGCCACGGCAACTTCTGTCCCATCCGCCGGACGAATGACCGTCAGATTCGGGATTGAACGTAGCGCCGGAAGTTGTTCGATTGGTTGATGCGTCGGTCCGTCTTCTCCGATGAAAATCGTATCATGCGTAAAAACATAGACGACGTGTCTGCCCATCATTGCCGCCAGACGGATCGCAGGCTTCATGTAATCCGAAAACACGAGAAATGTCGCGCCAAAAGGAATAAATCCTCCTTCAAGTGACATCCCGGTTAGAATCGCTCCCATCGCATGTTCACGAATTCCAAAGTGAAAATTGCGACCGCTGAATTTTCCCTTTTGAATATCCGGAAAGGCTTTCAAATATGTACTTGTCGATGGAGCCAAATCAGCGGAACCGCCGCAGAATCCGGGGAATTTCTCGGCTAATTTCTGCATAACTTTTCCCGAAAGCGAACGCGTCGCGGCAGATTCATTTTCCACTAGCGCAATTAATTCTCTCTCAAATTCTTCCGTCACGACCACTCGATCCCGATTTTCCCATTCTTTCGCCAATTCGGGAAAAGAAGCCCGCCAAACGACAAACTTTTTCTGCCAGTCGTCATAATCGGCTTTTAATTCACGATTCCGTTCGGCAAAAGTGGCTTTCACTTCATCGGGAATCATGAATTCGGCATCTTCTGGAAAACCTAACCTCTTCTTCGTCGCATGCAATTCGTCAATTCCCATCGCCGCGCCGTGAATTTCTGAAGTATCCTGTTTATTCGGGCTTCCAAAACCGATGTGAGTACGAGCGATAATCAGCGTCGGCCTTTCTTTCTCTGCAATGCCTTTTGCTAAAGCCTCGGCAATCGAAGGTTGATCGTGTCCGTCGGTATATAAAACATTCCAGCCGTAAGCCTCAAAACGTTTTCCGACATTTTCGGAAAAAGCCAGATCGGTTTTCCCTTCAATGGTAATTCTATTGTCGTCATATAAATAAACGATATTGTCGAGTCCGAGATGTGCGGCCAGAGAAGCGGCTTCAGCGGAAACGCCTTCCATCAGGTCACCGTCGCTCACGATTCCGAAAATCTGATGTGTTCCAAAAAGTTCAAAACCTTCCCGATTGAACCGCTCAGCCGTCATTTTTGCCGCAATCGCCATTCCGACGCCTGTCGAAAATCCCTGACCCAGTGGACCGGTAGTCGTTTCAACGCCGGGTAAACAGCCGTATTCGGGATGCCCGGGTGTCTTCGAATCCCACTGACGAAAATTCCTCAGATCGTCTATGCTGACCGGAAAACCAGAAAGATGCAACAAAGAATAAAGCAACATCGAGCCATGTCCAGGCGATAGAATGAATCGATCTCGTCCCACCCACTTCGGATCGTTGGGATTGAATTTCAAAAACCGATTCCAAAGGACAAAGGCACAGTCTGCCATTCCCATTGGCATACCGGGATGTCCACAACCGGCTTTTTGAACGCCGTCGGCGGCAAGCAAGCGAATTGTATCAGCCGCCAATTTTCCGATTTCGTGAGATTTGTTTTGTGTCATCAAGATTTGCTCCTTCATATTACAATAATTCGTTCGATTTCATTTATCCGACAAATTTGAGAGGATTAATCCGAACGGTTTTCCAAGCAGATTCAATGTCTCAAAAACTACCCGTTCGAGTCCGATTTTCTCACGGTTTTGTTCCTCTGCCTCAAATTCCTTTTCGCCATGAATGTAAATGCGAGCTTGCCCTTCCGCCTTTTCCGCATTTTTCAGCATCCGGATATAATGCGTCATGTTTTCGCGCACTTCATCCGAACCTACGAATGCCTCAGGACTGATGGCGCCGAGAAAATGCGTTACACCAGCCGGTTCTCCTTTCTGCCCATAAACTTCCGCTCCGACAAGACCGGATGAAAGAACCGAACAGAAAATATCTACGGCAACACTCAAACCATAACCTTTGTGTCCGCCAGTTAATTCCTTTCCGCCGCCAAGCGGCAACAAACCACCACCGCGCCGATTGATCAGATTATCCAGAATTAACGAAGCATCTGTTGAAGGTTCACCCAGTTCATTACAAGCCCAACTATCAGGAATCTCTTCTTCTTTCCGGGCATAGACTTCGATTTTCCCGCGCGGAACCGTCGAAGTCGCCATATCCAGTAAAAACGGCTTCTCATCCTTAGCCGGAACGCCGATCGAAATCGGATTAGTTCCGATGACAACCTCTTTCCCGAATGTTGGCACAACGAGCGGCGCCGTGTTCGTCAACGAAACGCCGATTAGATTCTCCTTCAGCGCCATCAACGTATAATATCCGGCGATTCCATAATGATTAGAGTTGCGAATGGACGCAAAACACATGAAACTTTGTTTGGCTTTTTCAATACACTTCGTCATTGCGTCAAAAGCGACGGGTTGTCCCATTCCGCCGTCACCATCAATCACTAATGAAACCGGCGTTTCCTTGACAATTCGAACGCTTGGGTTCGACCGGATCGTTCCGTCTTTGAGACCGTCGATGTATCTTTTTAACCGCGCGACGCCATGCGAATTGATCCCACGTTGATCAGCAGAAACCAAAACATCGGCGGTAATTTCTGCCTGCCTTTTCTCTAGACCGTTTTGATGAAGAACTTCCGCGACAAAATCCTGCAGTTCTGTCGTTTTTACAATTTTCTTTTCAATCATTTGCTAACCTCCAATAATTCCATCAAACTAAACTCGCTGTCGAAAGCCTTCTCCGACGACTTCATGAACATTGGCGATAATCACGAATGCCTTCGGATCGATATGCTTGATGATTTGCCGAAGAGTCGCGACCTCTTTGCGTGTAACGACTACAAACAAAATATTCCGCTCTTTTCGCGTCCAAAATCCCGCACCGTGAATCATCGTTCCGCCGCGGCTCATATCCTGCGTAATCGCCTCGATGATCTCGTCCTGTTTTTCGCTGATAATGTAAAAACTCCGCGCATAATCAAACCCATCGAGCACCAAATCGACAATTTTGCTCGAAAAATAGAGACTGATGAATCCGTAAAGCGCGAGATTAACATTGTGAAATGCGAATCCGGCAAAGGTGATAACAAAAAAATCAACAATCATAATGCCAACACCGACGGAAATATTCGAGTATTTATTGATGATTTGCCCAACGATGTCTGAGCCGCCGGTCGTTCCTTTGAAACGAAAGACGATTCCCAAACCCAGCCCCAAAACGACTCCGCCGAAAATCGAACTGAGCAGAGGTTCCGTCGTCAACGCTGGTAAATGGAGCGCTTTATCACAGAAATCGGTGATGATTGAAACGATCACAAATGAAAACAACGTCCTCGGACCAAATTGCTTTCCCAAAATTTTCACGCCCAGAAGAAAAAGCGGAATATTGAAAATTAACATAACGATGCCGACCGGAAAGTGGAAAAGATAGTACAGCACAATAGCCAGACCGCTGACGCCGCCCGGCGCGATCTTATTGGGTATGAGAAATAGAACCAACCCAAGTGCCATAACGATAGAGCCGAAAGCCAGCCCGAAATATTCAAAAATGATAGATTTTAGTTTTTGCCGAAACGCCATATTTTTGCCTTTCATATTGGAAAACGATTCGATTACAAAAAAAACACGATAAACTAATATCTATTGGCGATATTTTTAAGGTTTCCCCGACAAACAAAGGCGTCGGAACTAAGATTTCAACCGTTCTCTATACGACTTATAATCCGGAAGAATTCGCTCGTACGGTTCGTTCATCAAGGACGAAGAAATGATATAATCGGCAGTAGCCCGGTTGCAGGCGACAGGAATGTTCCATACGACACTCATTCGCAGAACCGCCCGGATGTCAGGATCGTGCGGTTGCGCTGACAGTGGGTCCCAGAAAAATATCAGAAAATCTATTCCGCCTTCCGCGATCAATGCGCCAATCTGCATATCGCCGCCGAGCGGTCCGCTTTGCAGGCGATTAATCGATAAGCCAAGTTTTTTCTCGAGGATTTCTCCGGTTGTTCCGGTAGCAAAAAGATCATGCGCTCTCAAAACGTCCATATTAAATTTTGCCCATTCCAGCAAATCACTTTTCTTATTATCATGTGCGATCAAAGCGATTTTCTTGCGATAATTGATTTCAGGATTATTTTCATGCTTCATTTTCCGATCCTTTCTTTAATTCCCTCGACTATCGATTCCCCAGTTCATTTTCGTGCGTAAAGTCTGAAAAAAGGAATCCCCCTTAAATCGAACGATTCGTAGATTAAAGTCAGCCTTCCTGATCCTTACTTCGCTTGCTTCGCGCAGAGAAAGTCGTGTCTGACCATCAATGACGAGCGAAACGTCCTCCGGCAGTTCGCGGCAATCAATACGCACGAGTTGGTCAGCCGACAGAACGACCGGCCGGGCGGAAAGGCTATGCGGACAGATGGGTGTGATGACGATAACATTCAATTTAGGCGAAAGAATTGGTCCGCCAGCGGAAAGCGAATAAGCGGTCGAACCTGTTGGCGTTGAAACGATCAAACCGTCGGCGCGATAAGTGTTCAAATAATCGTCATCCACATAAGTTCGGATTTTTATCATCGTCGATACGGATCCTTTATCGATAACGAAATCATTGAAGGCGAAATATTCCATCTCACCAAAATTATTTATCATCTTTCCTGATAGAACGCTCCGTTCTTCGATCTGATATTCACCTCGAAAAAATGCGCCGAGACGATCACGGAAATTCTCAATCGAAACTGCCGATAGAAATCCCAATCCGCCAAGATGAATGCCGAGAACAGGCTTCCCAGTTTTCGCCATAATTCGCGACGCACCGAGAAACGTTCCGTCACCGCCGATACTAAACATGGCATCGATTCGCTCCGCTAAATCGCCGATGGGATAAATTTCAGAATCGGGGAGCATTTCGCGAATCCACGACGCTGAATCGGCGGCAAGCACGACTTCTTGTCCTTCCGACTTTAGAAAATCGACCAGCAGACGAACCATCTCTTGATTTCTAAAAATATTCGGATGAAATTGAAGCCCAATCTTCATTTCACTCACTCCTTTAGTTCCATTTCAATCGGTTTTCCATTCGCATCTTTCGACAGTAATTTGACGCGTTTTTCAAGCGCCTGAAGATGCGTCTGGCATTCTTCGGACAACTTCATACCTTCCTCAAATAACTGAATCGATTGCTCAAGGTCTTTCTCGCCAGATTCCAGCAAAGCCAGAATCTCCTCTATCTTACGGAGCGATGTTTCCAGTGAAAACGTTTTCTTTGTCATAACTGCCTCTGTCTTAAAAAATTATTAACTGTTGTTTTCTCCAACCCGCGCATCGAACGCGCCATCCGATACTTCGATCTGGATCGCATCGCCACCCGCCACATTATTCACGGATTTGACGATTTTCTTTTCCGGAAGATGATAGACGATCGAAAAACCGCGATTCAAAACGGATTTCGGGTTTAGAACTTTTAGCATTTGTGTGAAGTTTTCAAAGTCAGAACGACGGTTCTGTAAAATTTGTCGAATGAGTAAAAACATCCGCATTTCCATCTGATCGACTCTCTGTATGCGCTGATGGATCAACCCGATGGGGCGATTCGATTCAAGCCGCTTTTGCGCAGATTCAATTCTCTGAAGAACGGACTGATATTTTCTCAGCACAGCACGCGAAGCAAGTTGTTCAAATTGGTCGATCCTGTTCTGAATCTCAGAAAGTTCCGGAATAGTAAGTTCGATAGCCGCGGATGGCGTCGGCGCGCGCAGGTCGGCGGCAAAGTCCGAAAGCGTGTAATCGACTTCATGACCGACCGCGCTGACAACCGGCAATCGCGAATTGGCGACGGCAACAACCAATTTTTCCTCGTTGAATGCCCACAGGTCTTCGATTGATCCGCCGCCGCGCCCGATGATGATGAAATCGACGTTATTCATCATGTTGAAAGTCCGAATTCCG
>Ga0210017_1001584_pt1 | contig 19740 bp, 22 predicted proteins | sample CryGeyCG2014_020_FD_183966 | JGI IMG/M metagenome (GOLD analysis project Ga0210017, IMG submission 183966) | Groundwater microbial communities from aquifer - Crystal Geyser CG08_land_8/20/14_0.20 (SPAdes) (version 2) | ecosystem: Environmental > Aquatic > Deep subsurface > Groundwater | place... | reverse complement strand
AATTGGGTCATAGGGTTTTGGGCATAAGTGATGATGAAAAAGTGGTGACGAATCTTTCTCAGGGTATTCCTCCTTTGCCCGAGCCGCAATTAGAAAAATTGATTTTTCAAAACTGTTCTTCGGGTCGACTACGTTACAGTACTAATTTTAAAGAAATAGAAAATTGTAATGTTCTGTGGTTCACCTTTGATACGCCTGTTAATGATGACGACGATGTTGATCTCTCGTCTTTTTGGGAAGCTCTTGATAAATCGTTACCTTATCTTCAAGACGGAATGCTTATTTTGGTCTCAAGTCAAATTCCGGTTGGTACTTCAAAAAAAATAAAGGAATTTATTTCTAAAAATAAGCCCGGTTTGAGTTTTGAATATGCTTATGCGCCGGAAAATTTAAGATTGGGCGAGGCAGTAAAATGTTTTTTTGAGGCCGAACGAATAGTAATAGGCGCTGACTCGGAAATAGCCTTTCAAAGAGCGGAGGAAATTTTTTCGGGGTTAAAGGCAGAAATTTTAAAAATGTCCTCGGCTTCAGCCGAAGTCTCAAAACACGCCCTTAATGCTTTTTTAGCTACCTCAATCAGTTTTATCAATGAGATGGCTGATATTTGTGAAAAAGCGGGTGCTGATATTTTAGATGTGAGTAAGGCTTTGCGTTTAGATTCAAGAATTGGCGCCAGAGCATTTTTGGATGCAGGCTTAGGATTTTCCGGGGGAACACTAGGCAGGGATCTTAGGGCTTTAATAAATTTTTCCAAAGAGCGGGGTTTTAGTCTACCCGTTGTGGAAAATGTTTTTAAAAAAAATCAGGACCGTAAAGACTTAGTTCGCCAACGGCTTTTAGAGGCGATGGGCGATCTCGGCGGCAAAACGATTTCTGTTTTCGGTCTAACTTATAAGCCGGGGACCAGAACGCTAAGGCGTTCAAGGGCACTTGAGATTGTTTTGGATTTGAGCAGCGAAGGGGCGATATTGCATCTTTATGACCCAGCCGTCCAAAAAGAAGAATTGCCCCTAATCAATAATTCTACTTTTTATAATAATCCTTACGAGGCAGCCCAAGGAAGCGATGCCTTGATTTTTATAACCCCCTGGCCTGAATTTGGAAAATTAGATTTTAAAAATTTATTTAAAAATCTTAAACCTCAAGCGCTACTTTTTGATACTTCTAACTTATTCTCTGATAAAGAAAAGGAAATTCAAAATTGGGGCCTCAAATATCTTAGTATTGGAAGATGGCTTTAAAAAACAAGGTTGCTTTAATTACTGGCGGGAGTGGGTATATCGGCAAAGCTATTAGCCGAGCTTTTTTACGTGAGGGCGCAAAAGTAATGCTAATCGCCAGGTCAGTTGATGAACTTTTAGCAGCCAAGAATGAACTGAGTGATGGTTTTAAAAGCGTTGAAATTTATAAGGCCGACGTCACTGATTCTACCGACGTCAAAAATTTAGTTAAAAAAACCTTAAAAATATTTGGCAAAATTGATATTTTAGTTAATGCCGCTGGGATTTATGGACCTATTGGGTCGTCCCTAGACGTTGATTTTGATAAATGGAAGCAGACTTTCGAGATTAACGTATTTGGTACTTTTAATTTGATGCAGAGAGTTTTGCCGATAATGATTAAAAAGGGCAGAGGGAAAATTATAAATTTTTCCGGAGGAGGCGATGGTCCTTTTCCAAGATTTAGCGCTTATAATTCTTCAAAGGCAGCGGTAGTGCGTTTAACCGAGACAATGGCGGCTGAGGTTAAAGATTATCACATTGATATTAATGCTATCGCTCCTGGCCCAGTCAATAGCCGTTTTTTACAACAGGCTCTTGAGGCCGGTGAAGAAGCAGTAGGCAAAAAAAGATATCAAGCTTTGCTCAAACAAAAAAATGAAGGGGGTGTGCCTCCGGAAAAGGCAGCCGAGTTATGCGTATTTCTCGCCTCAAGAGCTTCTGATGGCCTTACTGGAAAGTTTTTAAGCGCTGTTTGGGACGACTGGAAAAATTGGGATAAAAATAAAATTGCTCAAATAATGAAAAGCGATAAATATACTTTAAGAAGGGTTAAATGAACAAAAAATTAAAAGTGGCTATTATTGGCGCCGGGCTAATGGGTAATAAAAGAGCTAAGGTTATTAAAGATTTAAACAGAGAAGAACTGGTTTTGGTGGCTGACATTGATAAAAAAAGAGCCAAAATTTTTGCCGAGACTTATAATTGCCAATTTACCACCAATTGGCAGGAAGTTGTAAGACGAAAAGACATTGATATTGTTATTGTCGCCACTCCTAATAATTTTTTGGCTCGGATTTCCATTGCCGCCTTAAAAAACAGCAAGCATGTTTTATGTGAAAAGCCCTTTGGCAGAAATACGAAAGAATCCGAAGCTATTTTAAAAGCCGCCGAAAAAGCTCATCGTTTGATTAAAGTTGGTTTTAATCACCGTTTTCATCCGGCTATATTTCAAGCTAAAAAACTTTTTGATAAAGGAGAAATTGGCAAAATTTTGTTTATTCGGGCTCGTTACGGTCACGGCGGCAGACTGGGTATGGAAAAAGAATGGCGTTTTAAAAAGGCAATTTCCGGCGGCGGCGAATTATTAGACCAGGGAGTCCATTTAATTGATTTATCTCGCTGGTTTGGCGGAGAATTCCACGAAGTCTATGGGATAACGGAAACTAAATTTTGGAAAAGTAATCTTGAGGACAATGCTTTTGTTTTAATGAAAAATAAAAATATTACCGTTTCTTTTCATGTCAGCACTACCAATTGGAAAAACATTTTTTCTTTTGAGATTTTTGGAGATAAAGGATTTCTTGTTATTGAAGGTTTGGGGAGAAGTTACGGAGAGGAAACTTTAATTTTCGGCAAGAGAAAACCCCAATTTGGAATTCCAAAAATAAAAATATTAAAATTTTCCGAGGACAGCAGTTGGAAAAATGAGTGGGGAAATTTTATTTCTGCCGTTAAATTTGGGAAAAAAATTATTGGCGATGGCAAGGATGGTTTTGAAGCCAGTCGGATTATTGAGGCTATTTATCGTTCATCTAAAAGCGGACGGTCAATAAAATTGTAGATTTTTTGACATTTTAATTGTTTCGGTTTACTTTAATGTTATGGTAAAAAGAATAGAAGATTTGCGGATAAAGATTTTTGCCGACGGCGCGGAAAAGCAAAGTATATTGGAATTAAATCAATTGCCTTATATCAAGGGATTTACCACTAATCCAACCTTGATGCGGAAGGCCGGTATAACTGATTATGCGGGTTTTGCCAAAGATATTTTGTCAGTCATAAAAGACAAACCGGTTTCTTTTGAAGTTTTCTCTGACGATTTTAAGGAAATGGAAAGGCAGGCGAAAATTATTGCCGGCTGGGCAGATAATGTTTATGTAAAAATTCCCATCACTAATACTAAAAGGGAATCATCTTTTGATTTGGTGCAAAAACTTTCAAGAGAGGGGATTAAACTGAATGTCACCGCTATTTTAGCTCAGTCGCAGGTTGAAAATATTAGGCAGGCCCTTTCTCCTAAAACTTCGGCCATTATTTCGGTTTTTGCCGGCCGGATTGCTGATACTGGCCGTGACCCGGTTCCGATTATGAAACAAATTAAAGAATTTCTTTTCCCTTTTAAAAATCTTGAATTGCTTTGGGCAAGCCCCCGGGAGCTCTTAAATATTTTTCAAGCCGATGCTATTGGTTGTGATATTATTACGGTTGCGCCTGATATTTTAAAAAAGTTGGAAAAAGTTGGTTTTGGCCTTGAAGAATTCTCTTTGGAAACGGTCAAAATGTTTTATGAAGACGGCCAAAAAGTTGGCTATAGTCTTTACGAATAATGCATTTAAAAACTATGTATCAAGATTATATCAATAGCTATTTTTCGGAAATGAAGGAAATTATTGAAAAAATAGACAAAGAGGCTATTCATAAAATTATTGAGATTCTAGAAGAAGTGAGAAGTAATAAGGGCCGCCTTTTTATTTTGGGGGTGGGAGGAGGCGCTGGTCATGCCAGTCATGCTGTTAACGATTTTCGAAAATTAGCCGGCATAGAAGCCTATACCCCGGTTGATAATGTTTCTGAGCTGACAGCCAGAGTTAACGACGAGGGATGGGAGTCAGTTTTCGTTCGGTGGCTGGAGATTAGTTCTTTAAGCGCCAAAGATGCGGTGATGGTTTTTTCGGTCGGCGGCGGTCATCAAGAAAAGAACATCAGTATGAATATCGTCGACGCTTTGAATTTTTCCAAAAAAGCCGGCGCCAAGATTATCGGCATTGTTGGTCGCGACGGCGGCTACACCAAAAAAATGGCCGACGCTTGCGTTTTAGTGCCAGTGGTTAATCCAGAAACAATTACGCCCCACACAGAATCTTTTCAAGCGGTAATCTGGCATTTGATTGTTTCCCATCCCAAGTTTAAGACTAATAAAGGTAAATGGGAGACTGTTCGCTAAAATTACAAAAAGCAGTTTTTCTTGACCGCGACGGGGTTGTTATTCGGCAGGTTGATTTTTTGATTAAACCGAGACAATTAAAATTATTGCCTAATGTCGGCAAAGTTATAAAACTTCTTAATCATTTTGGGTTTTTGGTGGTGGTCATTACTAACCAGCCGGTTGTTGCCCGGGGGTTAATTAAGCCCGAGGGCATTGATAAAATTCATACCATTTTAATCAACCGTCTCAAAAAACAAGGCGCCAAAATTGAGGCGGTTTATTTTTGTCCGCATCATCCCAATGCCACGTTAAAAAAATACCGCAAACGTTGTCGTTGCCGAAAACCCGGCATTGGTCTAATTATTAAAGCTGCCAAAGATTTAAATATCAATCTTAAAAAAAGCTTTATGGTCGGCGATGCTCTTATTGACATTGTTGCCGGCAAACGTGCCGGGCTTAAAACTATTTTAGTTAAGACTGGCCCAGGTCATAGCCGTTTGGATAAGCTGTACAAAAAAAAATTTAAGCCAGATTTTATTACCAAGAACTTAAATGAAGTCGTAAGGATTATAAAAAAATATGGTAAGTGAAATAAAACAGGTTGTAATTTTATCAGCGGGTTTGGGAATAAGATTAAAGCCAATTACTAATACTATTCCCAAACCCATGCTGCCGCTTTTAAATAAGCCGATGCTTCAATGGAACATTGAGCAGTTTAAAAAACACGGGATTAAGGAATTTTTTATTAATCTTCATTATTTGCCGGAAGTGATAAAAAACTATTTCGGCGACGGTTCAAAATGGGGCGTTAAAATAACTTATTCTTTTGAACCGGAAATTTTGGGGACGGCCGGCGGCCTCAAACGATTTGAAGATAAATTAAATGCAGTTTTCTTTTTAATTTACGGCGACATATTGAGTTTGGTTGATTACACAAAAATGGCCGAGGTTTGGAATAAAAAAGCCGACGCTCTAGGCATACAGCGAGTGGCTAAAACTGAAGACTATGCGGACGCTGATGTTGCCGAACTTGATAGCGACGGCAGTTTCTTAAAAATCCATCTCAAGCCTTATAGTCAAAAATATTCCAACGCTTACCGAATGAGAGGGATATTTATTTTTAAAAAGGAGATTTTGTCTTATATTCCTGAAAATACTGTTTATGAAATTGCTAAACAGCTTTTGCCCGATATTATTAACCGGGGCAAAAAATTTTATGCTTATGAATGCGATGATTATTCTAAAGGCATTGATACGATAGAAAAACACAGAGAAGTTGAGGAATATCTTAAAACTTATGTCTAACCCAAAGGTTTCCATATTGATGGCTTCTTGGAATCGGGCTCATTTAATCAGACGGGCTATCGAAAGCGTGGTTTCTCAGACTTTCGGTGACTGGGAGTTAATAATTATTGATGATGGCTCAAGTGATAATACTTCCGAGGTAATCAAAAAGTGGCAAGAAAAAGATGCGAGGATAAGATATTTTCGTCGCGAACATGTTGGCCGTATTTCCAAGGTTTCTAATTTCGGTTTGCAACAGGCTCGCGGTCAGTACATCGCGATTTTAGATGATGACGATGCCTGGGCTGATAATAATAAACTGAAAAAAGAAGTAGAATTTTTGAATAAAAATTCAGAATATGTCGGTTGCGGCGGAGGATTGATAGTGATTGATGAAAAAGGCAAAGAAAGATTGCGAATTTTAAAGCCAGAAAAGGACGAAGACATTAAAGCCAAGGCGCTATTAGCCAATCCGATGGCTAACAGCACAACACTCTTTCGTTACGAAGCGGCTAAAAAGGTGGGGTTCTATGATGAGACATTATTACAATTTGCTGACTGGGATTTCTGGTTAAAAATGGGCCTTATTGGCAAACTTTATAATTTTCCTCGATATTTCGCTTATTATCAAATGTCAGAAAAAGGGAGTTCTTTTAAAAAACAAAAAGAAAACGCCGTCTCTGCTTTAAAAATTGTTCAGAGGTATAAAAATAGATATCCGGGCTTTGGCAAGGCAATTTTATTGGCCGATTTTTATTATTTTTACACTTTCCTGCCCGGGTTTTTAAGAAAATTTTTGAATCCTCCTCTTTCGCAATTTAAAAAAATTATTTTTTCTTTCCGTAAAAAATAAAAAGAGGTCTGACGAGCTTACGAGGATAAATGACGACAGCTCTATTATGAGTCTTACGAGGCTTAGCCTCGTAAATTTTGGCTAATAAAAAGGAGGCTTATGGAGCCCTTTTATCTGGTCTGGTGTTATTTTTGACGCCGCAAATTAAGACAATTTATCAATGACAAAGTTATTCACAGAGTCTTTGTATCTTTAATATCTAATAAAGACACGATCGTACCTTTATTAGACATAGCCAGGTTCAGATTGAAACCTCAGTTGAGTTTCATTACAAGTACCATAAAATGTTAATGTACCTATCTAGTACAAAGGCTTGACGTCCAGTTTTGATTTTGTATACTGAAGGTAATCAAAAACAATTACCATCAAAGCACAAATGTCATCAGCAATTGAAATTTTACTCAAAACTCAAAAGACAGTTTTTGCTATTCAAGAATTATCTTTTCTTTGGAAAATTAGGAATTCAAATACCTTAAAAAGCAAAATTTATTTTTTAGTCAAAAACAAAAAATTGATATCTCTGAAAAAAGGAATTTATGCCCTTAATCAAAATTATGACAAATTTGAATTAGCCAACAAACTAAGACCCCCTTCCTATATTAGTTTAGAAACAGTTTTGCGAAATTCCGGAATAATTTTTCAATACAGTTCAGACATTATTTCAATAAGCAATATCTCAAAGACAATAAAATGCCAGAGGATAAATTATGTCTATCACAAAATCAAAAATGAAGTTCTTTTTAATAAAATGGGCATCAAAATTTCAGATAAGTATTGGATAGCTGAACCCGAAAGAGCTTTCTTGGACATAATTTATTTAAACAAAAATTATTATTTTGATAACCTCTCTCAAATTAATTGGGGAAAATGTTTCTCCCTCGTTGAGATTTATAAAAACAAAGCCTTAAAAAAAAGGTTAAAAGATTATTTTAAAGATGTTGAAAAGAGTAAAACATGAACTGATTTTAAATAATATCTTGAAAGATATTTATAATGACAGATTTTTAGCCCCGATTTTAGGTTTAAAAGGAGGAACGGCCGCTTATTTAATCTACAACTTGCCGAGATTTTCAGTTGATTTAGATTTCAATTTACTGGACAAAGAGAAAATTGATAGGGTTTTTGAAAGAATAAAGAAAATTTTAGAAAAATATGGAAGGATTAAAGAAAGCTCCCAGAAAAGAAATACTCTTTTTTTTCTTTTGTCTTTTGAAGAAAAATTTCAAAATGTTAAGGTAGAAATTTCTCTTGGAGATTTTGGTAATAATTATGAAATTATTAATTATCTTGGCTTGCCTATTTTAACAATGAGCAAAGAAAATATGTTTGTTCATAAATTGGTTGCAATTGCTGAAAGAAAAAAAATAGCCAGCCGAGATTTATTTGATATTCATTTTTTCTTGGAAAAAAATTGGCCAATTAACGAAAAAATAATTGAAAAAAGAACGGGTAAAAATTTAAAAGAATATTTAAAATATCTAATTAATTTTATTGATAAAAATGTCTCAGAAAGAAACATCTTGTTTGGTTTAGGAGAAATTCTATCAGAAAAGCAAAAGAATTGGGTTAAAACAAATTTAAAAAAAGAGGTTTTATTTTTATTAAAAGTTTATTTAAGAAGTATTTAAAGGTGTGGTTATCTTACGAGGCTTAGCCTCGTAAATCGTAATTTAGCTAATAAAAAAGAGGCTTATTGGGCCTCTTTACCTTGTTAAGTAGTCCGCTTGACGGAATTTAATAGGGTAAACCCTATTAAATGGTGCCGAAGGCAATTTAACAGGGTTTAGTGTACATTATGACTGTTTATGGCTATTTCTGGCACCGCCGAACGTCATCAGTTCGGCGATTAATTGCTGACCATTCCGGCCAGTCTTTTCTACAAAAGGCCAGCCATTTTTTTGCCAAGGGAAGCAGCGAAGGAAACCGGTTACTGACACCGGCCCGGCATTCAATTCAATAATCTTAGCCATTTCCTCGGTCCCAATTTTTTCCGTGCCAACAAGAAGACCGAAGGAATAGCCGCCGTCAAGATTTGGCCATCTCACTTCCGGTTTATCAATTACAGAATGAGGGAGTATTCTCAGGATCCATTTGAATTTTGATTTCTTGACTTTTTTAATTATCACCCCGATTGTCAAAACAAAAATCAGGCCGATGAGGATTTGGAAAAAATAATTGTCGGTAAACGCTTTACCGGCGTAGGAAATTAGATTTAAAAGGATGATAACAGCTACTGCCGCCAAAACAGCAAAGAAGCCGCCTTGGAAATTTTCCCAGAAAAAAATAGCGATTTTCTTTATCGCCTTCATCGCAAAATCTCCTATTTTATTTGACAATGTTTATTTGACAATGAGCTTTTTTATTATAGCGGGGAAATTGAATAAAGCAAGAAGAGGTTCTTTTAGCCAATAGAGACAAAGGAAATAGAAAGGAGCGGCAATGAGAATATTAATAATAATATTGACGCCCCAAATTTTTAAAATAAAAACCAATCCTGTCATCAGGAGACCAGCCAAGACAATTCGGGGAAGATATTTTAAGGTTTGGAAGTTATTAATTTTTTTCATATTTTTCCAGTTAAATCCAATAGCCAAAGTTTGAGCCAAAATAGTGGCAAAAGCCGCGCCGCTAATGCCAAAAGGTGGAATTAAAACGGCGTTAAAAACAACATTTCCCAAAGCTCCCAAAGCCAAGTAACCGATAAACTGCTGCTGTTTGTTATGAGCAAAAATGGCATTGCCGATTAAGGTTCCGGGAAAAGTCAGAAGAATCGTCAGGAGCAAGAAAATAAAAGCCGTGGTTGCCGGCAGATAGCTGTTGCCGAAAAGCAAACTTATAATTTGGGGGGCTAAAATTAAGCCGCCTAAAGTTATTGGTATGGCAAAAAGAAGAGAAGACCTAATGGATTTTTCCAAGAGGGAACGGAATTTATTGTTGTCCTTGCCGGCTAGACGGGAGAAAGTAGGGAAGACAGCGGTGGCTATAATAGCCGGGATGAGGTAAAGAAATTGGACTGGTCGTTGAGCCGCGGCATAATAACCGAGGTCGCTAGCCGTTTTCATCCAGCCGAGCATTAAAGTGTCGGTATTAATCATAATTCCTCCCAAAAAACCCAAAAGAGCAAATGGCCAGGCTTCTTGAAAAATTTTTTTTGCCAAATTTTTATTGAAAATAAATTTAAAACTTTGGAGGAAGCGCCGGCGAAGAACAAAAATTGAAGCCATTAAGCCTAAGGCGCTGCCAAGGGTGTAGCCAATGACCAGATTTTTGTTGGTTGGCCAAAGCAAAAGAATGAGAATGCCTAAAACCGTGATGGCAACATTGGTAAAAATACTAATTAAGGCTTCCCATTCCATTTTTTCCCAGGCTCGGGTAAGGGAATAACTGAAATCGCGCAAGCTGTCAAAAAAAATGAGGAGCGCCACGATGGGCAAAAGATTTATGGCTTCGGGGATTTTAGTAAAAAAAGGCGCAACAAAAATAACCAAAAGGACGCTAAAAGAAACTAAGGCGAATTTAATAGTTAGGGTGGTTGAAAAATATTCTCTGGGAAGGGTTTTTTTGGCCGTTTCTCTGGTTAAAATGGGGCCGAGTCCAATATCGGAAAAAATAGTAAAAAAAGCCGCCAAACTTAAGGCGTAAGAAAAAATTCCGTAGGAAGCGACGCCTAAAATCCGAGCGGCAAAAATAATTAAAACCGCTTTAATGACGCGGCCCAAAACATTACTGACCGTCAGCCAGAAAGTATTTTTCATTATTGTTTGGCGAAAGTTCCGATTTTCCAAAAGCCAAGATTTGATTTTTTGAAACATAATATTAAAAAATTCCTAATTCCTAATTCCTAATTCCTAACTCCTAATTCCTAAATTTTAACGGGGGGTGGCAAAAATTGCTTTTATCGTTTTTAAAATAATTAATAAGTCCAAAATCAAAGAACGGTTTTTTAGATAAAAAATGTCATATTCTAATTTTTTATAGGCATCTTCCAACGAAGCGCCATAACGATAGTTAATTTGAGCCCAGCCAGTGATGCCGGGTTTAACCAAATGACGAATTTCATAGTAAGGGATTTTTTCCTTGAGTTCTTTGATAAATTCCGGCCGTTCGGGGCGGGGGCCGACAAAAGAAAGCTCTCCTTTGAAGATGTTGAATAATTGCGGTAGTTCATCCAAGTGGCAAAATCGCAAAATTCTTCCAATAAAAGTAACTCGGGAGTCATTTTTGCTCGCCCACTGGGGACCATTTTTTTCGGCATCCGCTTTCATCGTTCTGAATTTGTATAAAATAAATGGTTTTTTTAATTGACCAATTCGGGTTTGTTTGTAAATTATAGGGCCGGGAGAAGTAATTTTTATTAAAAAACCGATGATTAAAAATAACGGCGAGGTTATTAATAAAATGATTGAAGTCAAGAATATTTCCAATGGTCTTTTGAATGTTTCGTAAAGTTGACGGGGTTTGGCTAAATTTTCTAAAAACCAATGTTCTTCTAATTCGGAAAGGGGAGTCTTTTTAAAAACTTGTTCAAAGAAATCGGTTAAATCTGAAATTTCCACTCCCAAGGCCAAGTTCTTGTAAAGAGTTTGAATAAGTTTTTGGTTTTCTTTCAAATAAGGAGGAATAATTAAAGTAGTTATTTTTTGGTCAGTTATAATTTGGCTTAAGTTTGCCAGTTCCGGATCATTGATTCCTCTTTTTAGCCAACCGGCAACTTCGTAACCTAATTGGGGGTTTTGGCGGAGATAGTTAAGCGTTTCTTGAATTAAAGGTGAATCGCCGATGACCAGAGTTTTTTGGGGCTGTCGTCGGCTGACCAGAGTGTTAAAACCCGAGCGCCAAAAAGCGGTTAAGAGGTTAAAGACAAAGGCGAATAGAAGGAGATTTCGTTTCGGCGAGATGCCGAAAGAAAAAATGTAGAAAAGAGCCGAGGCGGTTAAAATATTGATTAAGACAGAGGCGCCTAAAGTTTTCAAAAATTGAAGGCTGTTTTTAAGGTTTTTAAAATCATAAAGTCCGGCAATATAAAAAATTAAAAACCAAAGAACCAAAACCAGGGAAAAAGGTCCTAAGTGTTCATTGAAAATATTTTTGGAAAACGTATCGGGGTAGCGAATAAAAAGCGTTACTAGCAACGAAAAGTAAAAAACCGCCGCATCGCCGACGATAAGAAAAGCTTTTTTAAATCGCAGTAAATTATCCACTTGACTTTTATGATATAAAAAAATTATAATCTTATCAATGTCTACTAAAAATGATAAAAAAGAAGAAAATTCCTGGAAATCGCAGAAAGAGCCCCTTTTGGAAGTTGAAGAAACAAGAAAAAGAGATTATTTTTTGCCGATAAGCATTTTGATTGCCGGCGTTTTAATTGCCGGAGCCTTAATTTACAGCACCGGCAAAAAGACGGTTGGCTCGGCGGAAACAAAGAAAGCCGATAATGGTTTAGTCGTTCAAGCGCCGGCCGCGATTCAGGGTGTGGAAATCGGCGATTCGGTTATTTTGGGCGACCCAAAGGCGTCGGTGACTTTTATTGAATATGCCGATTATCAATGTCCTTTTTGCACCTCGTTTTTTAAAGAAACCGAACCGCTTTTAATCAAAGATTATGTTGATAAAGGAAATGTGAAAATGGTTTATAAAGATTTTGCTTTTTTGGACCAATTTGCCGGCGGTAAAAATGAATCTCATTTGGCGGCCGAAGCCGCGGCTTGCGCTGCCGACCAGGGGAAATTTTGGGATTATCACGATTTGATTTTTAAAACCGAAATCGCCGATCAACAAGCCAATCCGGGGAAAAGTGAAAATAATGGCAATTTGAATGTGGAAAAACTAGAATCCTTGGCGCAGGAATTGGGCTTAAATAAAAATCAGTTTAATTCTTGTTTGGAATCCAATAAGTATAAAGACAAGATTCAAAAAGAAGTTGTCGAGGCTCAAGCCTTGGGCGTTAAGGCGACGCCAACATTTTTCATTAATGGCCAAAAATTTGAAGGCGCTCTGCCTTATCCTCAATTTAAGGCCACTATTGACAACTTATTAAAATAACCTATAAATTAAAGTTATTAAACGTTTATATAAAGGCGAAGTGGTCCGTTAAAAGCCATTTTAGTTTTCGTATAGACGATTGTATTACAAAGGGACGAGATAATAAAAAAATAAAAAAATGGCTTTTGATCAACAAGGACCAAGACCGTCATTTAAAGGAAATTGGGCTTGTTCCAAATGCGGAGCAAAAATTACCGAACTTCCTTTTGACCCAGACCCGGCAAGATTAGACCAGTTACTTTGTCGGGATTGTCATCGGGAAACGAGGGCTAATCGGCCTTTCCGCGGCGGCCGTTCCCGCTACTAATTGAAAAATTAAACCCCGTAAACAACTGCGATTGCAATTTCTGGCTGACTTGTAAGTAAGGATTTATTATTGAAATCAGCAGTGATTCTGAATAATTCTCCTTGGTGTTGAAAAATTGAGTCAGACCTATCGCAGTTGTTATACGGGGTAAAGGTCTTGGTTTCAAAAACTTTGAGCATTTATAATGAAATGGAATCATTGGCTCGTTGTCGGTTTAGGAGCTTGGCTTTTAATTTCGCCGTGGCTTTTGGGTTTTTCCCGGCTAGATTTAGTTGTTTGGAATAATATTGTGGTCGGCATTTTACTGCTCATTTTCTCTTTTTGGAATTTTTCCCAATTCAACAATAAATAAAAAGCCGAAAAACAAAAAGCATCTTCTTAAAAAAGAAATTATGAAAGTGAAAATTTATACCACCCCCACTTGTCCTTATTGCCAAATGGCGAAAACATTCTTTAAAAAACATAAAATTGAATATGAGGAAGTTAATGTTCTTGACTCTTTAGAAGCTCGCGAAGAAATGTTTTCTAAATCTCACCAACAAAGCGTGCCGGTAATTGAGATGGGCGATGAGATAGTTGTTGGTTTTGACCGAGTGGCTATTGCTAAAATTTTAGGCATTAAAGATTAAAGGTCGCCCTTTCATATTATTAATTATTTATGAATCAGAAGTATCAATGCCCGGAATGCGGCTATGTCGGCGATGAAGCCGGCAATTGCCCGACTTGCAACGTGCCTTTGGAAGCGGTTAACGGCGGAGAAGATGAATTAGGAAAGGATGAACCGGAGGAGAGCGAATTGGACGAGAATTATTAATGGCGGCGTTCTAGGGCTTGAATTAAGGTTTCCTTATCAGCAAATTCAATTTCCCCGCCTGTGGGCATACCCCGCCCCAGGCGGGTTATGGTTTTTGCCAAAGTTTTAAATTCTTGGCTGATTATTTCACTGGTTAAATCAGCAAAGGTGTTGGGATTTAAAGCAATAATTAATTCTTCCAACTGCCCGCCTAAATCTTTTTTAATGCGGTTTTTTAAACCTTGAAGGCGGAATTTTTGTTCGGCTTGAATTAAGCCGTCCTTGGTAATTTCCCCTAAAATTAAATAATGGCTGTTAAGGCGGTTTATTTGTTCCAGAGCCAAAAGATCGGTTTCGTTTTCAACAATCGCCACGATTTTCGGGTTCCTCGAAGGATTGGCGCAAATGTCGCAGAGTTTTTTTGATTTTTGGCGAAAGAAAAAACAATTTGGGCAACGTTCAAGACTTTGAATCCCCCAAATAGCTTGTTTGATTTTTTCCAGTTCTTGTTTGTCCAAAAGGGTTAAGGAAAATGCCAAACGGCTGGCCAAACGCGGTCCAATTGACGGGAGGCGAGAAAAAGATTCAATAAATTTTCTAATGGGTTCGGGAATCATAAAAATTATTTTTATTCCGGAGCGTGATAAACATCAATATTTCTAAAACTGACAATCTCCTGGTCAAATTTTAATTTAATACTTCCCAAGGGGCCGTTGCGATGTTTGGAAATGATTATTTCGACGAGATTCTGTTCCTCCTCGGCTAAGTTTATGTTTTCTCTGTCCTTGCGGTAAATAAACATTACCACATCGGCATCTTGCTCCAAAGAACCGCTTTCTCTTAAATCCGAAAGGCGGGGGATTTTAATTTCTCTTTGGTCAACTGCCCGGGAGAGTTGGGAAACGGCCAAAACAGGGATATTTAATTCCCGGGCTAATGATTTTAAGCCGTGGGAAATTTCCGTGACTTGTTGAACCATGCTTTCGGTTTCGGTTCGCGGTTGAATCAATTGAAGATAATCAATCACTAAAAGCTCTAAACCGCTTTCAATTTGGAGACGTCGGGCCATAGAACGGATTTGAAGAATATTAGGCGAAGGGGTGTCCTCAATAAAAATTGGGGTTTTAGAAAGTTGGTCAAGGGCGTTTTGAATCATGGAAAATTCCAAGTCATCGCTTAAACGACCGGTTCTTAATTTCCAAAGAGGAACGTTGGCTTGGGAAGCAATTAGGCGGTCAACGACTTGCTCTTGAGACATTTCTAGAGAAAAAATACCAACGGGTTTGCCTTGAGAAGCAACGTTTCTGGCAATATCCAGAGCAAAAGATGTTTTCCCAAAAGAAGGCCGGGCGCCAAGAATAATCAAATCGGATTTTTGCAAACCGGAAAGAAGATTATCAAGTTGGGTGAATTTTGTCGGCACACCGCGGGTGACGTTTTCGCCGCGATGGAGTTTTTCAATTCTTTCGTAAGCTTGGGCCAATTCCTCTTTTAAGGCCACAAATTTTTTGGGCGTGGAACGTTGAGAAATGTTAAAAATTTTTTGTTCCACGGCATCCAAAAGCGTTTCTAAATTTTCCGGTTCAAAAGCTTTTTCAGTAATTTCGGAAGAAGCCCGAATTAATTCCCGGCGGATTCTTTTTTCTTTGACGATATTGGCATAATGACCGACGTGAGCCGCCGTCGGCACGCTGTTAATGAGGTCGGTTAAGTAATCAACGCCGCCGATATCTTTTAGTAATTTTTTTTCTTTAAGTTCGGTTTTAACGCTTAGAAGGTCAATGGGTTTATTTTTATTAAAAAGTTCCAGGATACTTTGATAAATAATTTGATGAGGGGGATGATAGAAATCTTCCGGCAGCAAGAAATCCGCCACCTTAATAATCGCTTCGTTATCCAATAAAAGAGAGCCTAAAACCGAACTTTCGGCTTCCAAATCCTGGGGCGGAATTTTTAAATTTTGTTTAGCCATTTTGAGTCAGTTTAATAAAAGTGCCTGAAGGCGTGTCTTCTAATTCATAGCCTAACTGTTTTATTTTTTTTCTCAAGGCATCAGCTTGGATAAACTGTTTATTACCTCTGAATAACTCTCTTTTTTTGACCAATTTTATAATTTTATTAGGGATTTTCAGGGGTTTTATGGTCAAACCAAAAATTTTTAAGGTTTTTTCAGTAAATTTCAGGATTTTTTGAGCCGAAGCAGAATTAAGGTCCCAAATAATTTTTTGGCAAGAAGAAATAAAGTCAAAGATGACGGCTAGCGCCTGGGCGGTATTGAAATCGTCTTCCAGAGCCTGATGAAATTTATTTTCGGTTTTTTTGATGAGCTTATCAATGCCTGTTGTTTTTAAACCTTTTGGGATTTGGCGATTTTTATTTTTAATAACCATTTTCAGTTTTTCCAAAAATTCCTCAATAACGTTCAAGGAAACATTAGCGTCTTTGGCTAAAGACGGGGTGTAATTTATCGGCTTTCGGTAAAGGTGGCTCAAAACAATCATTCTTAAAACATTAGCCGGATTTTTAAAAATGCTTTTTTTCAAAAAATCTTGAATAGTCACAAAATTTTTTAAACTTTTGGACATTTTTTGGTTATTAATAAAAAGAAGGCCGGTATGCATCCAAATTTTCACAAAAGGTTTTTTGCCGGAAGCGGCCTCTTGTTGGGCAATTTCCGCCTCGTGATGAGGAAATTTTAATTCCACGCCGCCGCCATGAAGGTCATATTGGGGGCCAAAAAAAGTTTCGGTAATGGCCGTATCTTCAATGTGCCAGCCCGGTCGGCCCCAGCCGATTTCCGTCCGCCAGAGCGGTTCGCCTTGATAAACAACAAAATTTTTTGAGCCGGCAATTTTTGCCGGGATTTTAGGTTTGGGAAATTTCCACAAACAAAAATCGCCTTTATTTTTCTTTTTAATGCTTTCGTCAATTCTTGAAACTGCGTCTTCGGCTTGCTCCCGCGTTCTTTTGGAAAGCTTGCCGTAATCGGGAAATTTAGAAATATCAAAGTAATAACCCTCATTTTCAATTTTATAAGCATAACCTTTTTTAATTAAAATTTTCACTTGTTTTATTATTTTGGGAATAAAATTGCTGGCCCGGGCGTAACGACTGACTGAGACAATATTTAAGTTTTTTATATCCCTTAAGTATTTCTTTTCAAAAAAATGAGCCAAAGCCAAGGGTTGTTTTTTTTCCTTTTGGGCTTTTTGGATAATTTTGTCATCTACATCAGTGATATTTTGAAGATAAAAAACTTTCCAGCCTTGAAAGCGGAGATAACGAACAAAAATATCAAAAACCAGATAGGTGCGGCTGTGGCCCAGATGGGGTAAATCATAAACCGTTGGTCCGCAAACAAAAAGCTTTAAAGACCTCGTTTTTGGCTTTTTGACTATTAGTTTTTTTCCGGAAAGAGAATCGTAAATTCTTATCATCCTCTCATTTTAGGGGAAAATAATTTTCTTTTCAACTTTATTAGTCAGTAGTTTATTTACCTATACCTGATTTTCTATTTGGAAAAGGGAAATAACTTCACTATAAAGTCTCCCAAAAACCTCATAAGATTTTATAAATCCTCCCTTAAATCCTCCCTTAGCCCTTAAAAGATTTTACCCAAAACCTTTCTAAATAAATCTAAATAAAAAAGAACTTTAGTCAACAAACTCACGATCGTGAGTTTGTTGACTAAAATTACCCAAAAGAATTGGAAGGTCATTTAATATAAATTGACTAATTTTTAAAAAATCTATTGACTAATTTTTAAAAAATCTATGGCAGACAAATTATTATAACTCCAAAAGAGCTATTAAGGTATAAATCATTGGCGGTAAAACAAATAAATCAAATTCAGGAAGTTGAGTTGGGCAAGATAAGAATTGATAGAGGCCAGCCCTTCAAATCAGAGCCAGCCCTTTTTTCTGAAGATAAAAGCCAAAACAATAATCAAAATCAAAACAAAACCGGCGCTAAGCCAATAATAAGGCGGGTGGGCGGTAAAACTTTTAAAAATCTCCAAATTTAAAGTCATCGTAAAGTAAATCAACAGCGGAAAGGTTAAAAAAGCCAAAACGGAAAAACGTCGGACCACTTCCGAGGTTTTAAATTCCAAAATTTGGGAAACGGTTTGGCTGTAAGATTCAATTGAAACCCTTAGATTTTCCAAAAGGTAATTTACCCGGGAAAAATCTCCCAAAAGGTTCATAAAATAAGGTCGGAATTTTTCGCCCCAAAAATTTATTCCTTCTTGCATTAAGGATTCCAAAATGTGTCTTTGAGGAGCAGTGATAATAAAAAATCCCAAGATGTCTCTTTTAATGTAGGAAATTTCTTCAAAGAGTTCCCGGTCTTGGTTTTTGAAGAGTTTTTCGCCGACAGCGTTGGTTTTCTTTTCAATGTGTTTTAGTTCTCTTTGGGAAAATTCATTGACCATTCTTAAGAGTCGGCAAATAAGCTCGGCTGTTGATTGATATTGGCGAACCGAAATGTCGCTCGCAAGGTAACGTTCAAATTGTTCAATTGATTCCAAATCTTCATAATGGACAGTTATTAAAGCGCTTTTGGTCGCCAATAAATCAATTTCTGCCCGCCGGGACGAACGTTTGGCTTGGTCGTAAATCGGCAAATGATAAACAATAAAAAGATAGCCGTTGTATCTTTCCACTTTAGTTCTGTCCGAAGGCCTCAAAAGTTCTTCCAAAATCAAAGGATGAAAATCATAAATTTTTTTCAGCTCGTCAGTTTCTTTTTTTGAAGGGTTAAGAAAATCAAGCCATTTAAGATTTTTATTTAAGGCAAAAGTTTTCATAGACTCTTAAAATTACCTATAAAATTACCTAAATGATCGCTTAAGTTTTTGATAAAAATTTTCTCTAATTTGAATTAAATGAACGATGATAAGTTTATTTTTGTCATCAATGGCATAAGCTAGACGTTAGTCTTTGCCTTCAACTTTAAAATGAAAGGAATAAAGAAAATTTAAAGAGCCGGAAAGCTTCTCTCCTGAATAAGGATTGGTTTTTAATTTTTGCGCTGTCTCAAAAGCAGCAATCCTTGCTTTTTTTGGTAATTTTTTAGATTCTTTCTTGGCGGAAGGAGTAATAAAGACCTGATACATTAGAGAATTTTTTCAATTGGTTCAAATTTTTCTTTTTCTGCTTCGGCCAAACTCCTTGAAAGAATATTAATGGTTTTTTTATCTAAAAGAATTTCTAATGTTTCCAAATCGGCCGGCGAAAGAAACCGAGCTAAGGTTTCTAGTTTTATAACCGCTTCTCTTGCTTCCTCAAAAGCCTTAATATTGGTTTTTGTTATGGTTTTATTCGCGATAGCCATATATTTCATCTTATCACAAATAGAAATTAAAAATCAATGACCCGATTCAAAACTACAAATTATATCCGAATCTACGAATTTTTACCAAATTATTGAGGTTCAAGATTTACGAGGCTAAGCCTCGTAAGATTGGATTATTGAGGTTCAACTTTATAGAATCTAAATTGTTCTCGATTTACGGGCTCCAGTTTAAAATGATATCTTCAATAGTCGGCGAAACCGTTTGATTGACATCACTGATTAAAGTAACCTTGTAGCGCAGATAACGTTTGTTTGTGACATGAGCCCGATCGTAAATGGGGATAGCCACATTTGGTCCCGGACAACTGGCGCCGTAATACGAGCCAGTCGTGGCGGCACAGCCATAGCTGTCGCAGCCTTTATATTCCCAAGGTCCGGTAGAAGTGTTGCTGACAGCGATTTGGAATTCAACGCAAGTGCCAGCAGGTTGACTTCCTTGCCAAATAATACTGTTTAAATTGGCGCCGCTGGTTTTGGTGGTATCAAAAATAGAAGAAGTCAAAGTGCCGGAAGTTGATTGGGAGGAGGTGGTTATAGTATTTGAAAGAGCAGAAAATGAAGAATAATATGTCCGGGCATTTGTGTCTACGTAAGCTTCAACTTTAAATGAATAAGAAGTACCGCAAGTTAAACCAGAAATAGAAGTAGAAGTAGCGCCAGCAGAGGCTGAACCCC
>Ga0210017_1001581_pt1 | contig 19754 bp, 25 predicted proteins | sample CryGeyCG2014_020_FD_183966 | JGI IMG/M metagenome (GOLD analysis project Ga0210017, IMG submission 183966) | Groundwater microbial communities from aquifer - Crystal Geyser CG08_land_8/20/14_0.20 (SPAdes) (version 2) | ecosystem: Environmental > Aquatic > Deep subsurface > Groundwater | place... | reverse complement strand
TTACATTTAGGAAAGATATTTTCTGCCGCTTTTTTGGAAAATGCTTTAAATCCGCACTGCGTATCCTGAATTTTCCAAAGACCGATAATAAATTTCCTATACAATTTAAAACCCTCTCCCAGAATTACATTTCTTAAAAAGGGCTGTGGCGGATCTAAAACCGCGCCCTTGATATCTCTTGAGCCAATGACAATGTCAAAACCTTTCTCAAATTCCGACCACATTTTCTCTATCTGATCAATGGAAGTGGAATTATCAGTGTCGGTAAATAATTTGTATTCTCCTTTGGCTTCCAACATTCCCTGACGGACCACAGCTCCCTTGCCTTGATTTATTTTATTATCAATCAATTTCAAATTTTTAATTACCCGAGCCGCAGCGAAGGGTGAAGAAGAGGATTTATCCTCTTCGCCTACCGAGGACATTCCTCTGACAGCTTCGGCAGTGCCATCTTTTGAACCGTCATTAACTACCAGAATCTCGTAATCATAGCTCTGCTTTCTCAAATAATCATCAATTAATTCCAAAGTTTTGGGCAGTCTTTTTTCCTCGTTATAAGCTGGAATGATAACCGAAAGATACATATTGGTTTATTCTACTACAAATCATTCAAAAATAAAAATGGGGCGCTCAGACATACTCTGGTGCCCTTAATCATCATGTAGAAATCAAATTTCTACAGATTTGTCAAGACCTGACAACCATTTTTCGTTACCGCTACCGTGTGTTCAAAATGGCAGCACAGGAGCCCGTCTTGGGTTTGATATCCGAATCCGTCAGCGGATTTTTTTAATTTCCAATCCCCGACCGTAACCATAGGTTCCAGACAAAGAACCATTCCCTCTTTAATTTCGAGCCCAGAATGTCTTTTTCCGTAATTCAAAATCTTAGGGTCTTCGTGAATTTCTTTGCCGATTCCGTGACCGCAGAGTTCTCTCACCACATTAAACCCCTGACCCTCCACATATCTCTGAATTGTATTTCCAACGTCGCCGATGGTATTTCCCGGCCAAGTTTTTTTAATCCCTCTTTTTAAGGCTTTTTTTGTTACACGAATTAATCTTTGGGTTTCCGGAGAAATTTTTCCTACCGGAACCGTAATTGCCATATCAGTATGAAATCCCTGATAGAAAATCCCTAAATCAAGCGAGATTATATCGCCGTCTTTCAATTGTCGCGCCGAAGGAACCGAATGAACAATCTCTTCATTTATTGAAGTACAAAGACAAGCAGGATAATCTTCGTAGTCTTTAAAAGAACATTTTCCTTCTGATTTTAAAATCAAGCTCTCGGCGAGCCTATTTAGATCTTCTGTGGTAATTCCCGACTTAACTTTTTTTTCCAATTCTTTCATAATTCCGGCCAGGATTTTCCCACCTTCAGCCATTATTTTAATTTCTTCCGGAGTTTTAATTGTTATCATTTTATTTATGGTTATTATTTTAAACTAAAAAGAGAGGTTCTGAGCATTTGCCGGTTACGAAATCTATCTTATTCTAACAATTTTCCTGAAAAGGTCAAAACAAAAGCTTCTTTTTTAAGAAGCTTTTAAACCAAATCTCTTGTCAAATTCGGCAATTATTTCTTTCTTCAATCTGTCTATCTCTTCATTAGAAACCCCTGATATCTGGATTCTTCTGTTTATTCTATTATAGTACCCATGTAAGTAGTCTGTTCTTAATCCCTCTTCTTCTTCAATATTTTCTTCATAAAATATCTCTTCGGGTTTATACCCTTGCCCTATAAGATAATTATATAATTCTGTTCCGGGATAGGGCCTGAAGGTTGCTAAGCTAAAATATTCCATTCCCCTCTCACCAAGCTCCATTATAAGATGTTTGGTATCTAACATCTCCCGATATGTTTCTGTGGGAAGTCCAAACATAAAAAATCCTTTTACCTCAAACCCCGCTTTTATTAATCTGACAACACTTTCGACTACCATTTCTCGCGTTATTCTTTTACCCACCACTCTTAGAATCCGATCCGATCCTGATTCTATCCCTAAAGACAATCTTTTCCCTCCACTTTCTTTTAAATCGTGCAATAAAACGTCATCAAATCTTAATATTGTATCGGCTCTTGTTATTCCTCTCCATCTTATTTTTCCATAAAGCTCCTCTGTCTTGAGACCATCAATAAATTCATATGCTCTCTTCTTATTAGGTAGGAACTGATCGTCCAAAAAATAAAAACATCTCATACCGGTGGCGTAAGCATCGGTCATCTCTTTAACAACGTCTTCCATTGGAATAAATCGTACAATTCTTGCACATAAAACAGGGGAGGCACAGAATGCACAATTATATGGACAACCCCTTGAAGATATTAAATGGAATACTCTCCCAGCGGGCTCAAAAAACTTTCTGTTAATTGTTGGTAACAAACTCAAATCTAGAAATTTACCTTTAATGTTTATTACTACCCTTTTTCCTCTCTTAAACGCTACGCCTGGAACATCTTCTAAGTCATTCCTTTCCAATATACATCTTATTGGGTATTCTCCCTCGCCGTGCACCACTGCATAAAGAAATGGGTATTTCGTAGCTGTCTGTTCGGGCACAAGCGACGCATGAATTCCTCCAATAATTACTTTCTTAGAAACAAGGTCTTTCGCTATTTTTGCAGCGATAGCAATATTTTCTGATGTGGCATTTAAACCAACATAAGCTGTTTCAACTTCCTCTAAATACTCTACAATCTTGTCTGGAGGGAGTGTTAGAAAATCAGCATCAAGTATTCCAGCAACAAACCCAAATTCTTCCACATAAGTTGCTATGCTTCCTAGCCCTATCGGCGGAACAAAGCTTTCGTCATTTCCGCTGAATTTAGAATAATCTTTGGCAGGAGAATTAACTAACACCAAATCATACCTATCTCTTTTTGGTCTGATCATCGAGATCACTGCTCCTTTCTTTTAGATTTTTAATGTGCGGACATGAACGGGGTTAATGGTTGTCCATTAAAATTCATATCCATCTGGCTTACTAAATTTTCCTGTTTTCTTATCAAGTTGCCTCGCTTCGCTATATTCTATCTTTTCTCTAAAGACTTTTGACAGCTCTTCTTCTCCATGGAAATCCTCTGCAATGTTGGCAATCTTTATCACAAAAGTCATAACATCACAAATCTCTGCCTGGACAGCCTTCCAGTCCTTCTCATAAAGTGCTTTTGCCACTTCCCCAACTTCTTCAATAAGTTTCAACATACACATCTGAATTAATTCGTCTTCTAATAATCCAACTCCTTTTCTTTTTGAGAAATCTCTGTCCCAATCTTGTAAGTCTCTAATTGTGATGTCTTTTTTCATGGCATTTCCCTCCTCCCTTTTATTTTATAGTTAACTCTTTTTTTGAATACCCCGTCATTATAAAGTACTTATTATGATGTTATCCTACAAAAAATAACATGTCAAATACTATACAATTTTCGTCTCAATTTTGAAAACATCTCTCCAAAAACATTTTCGATACTTTGTTCACCGTTAATCTCAATTAATTTACCTTGCTCTTTGTAATGCTTTATTACTGGAGTTACTTCTTCTTTAAATTCTTCTAAACGCTTTTTTATCGCTTCTGGTTTATCATCGGCTCTAGTAATTAACTCGCCCCCGCATTTGTCACATTTTTTAAGTTTTTTAAATTTTCCAAGCCAAGGAATTAGTTCCCCGCATTTTTTACACTGCCTTCTTTTAGTCAAACGATTGAAGGATTCTTTTTTTGAAATATTAATAAAAATAACTTTTACTTTTTCTTGCCATTCGTACCAATTTAAAGCTTCGTCAAAAAGTTTAGCTTCTAACATTTTTCTTGGGCTACCATCTAATATAAATCCATTAATTTTTTCTCTCTGCTTGAACCTCTCCAATTTATCTATCCAAAGTTTAGAAATAACAAAACTAGGAACCAATTCTCCCTTTCTCATAACTTTTACGAGCTTCTTTGCTGTAAAATCACCGATTTTTTGACGCTGACGAAGGGCATCGCCACTCCCGAAATATTCTAATTTAAATTTTTTAACAAGCAGTTTTACCTGGGTTCCTTTTCCTGAGCCCGGCGGCCCCAGAATAATTATGACTAAAGGTTTTTTCATTGAAATTTAACACCCAACACCGGGTGTTGATTAGAATGTTTCATATTCTCGCATTTGAAGTTGGGCTTGGATTTGTCTCAAAGTTTCCAAAACCACACTGACCACAATTAACAAAGATGTACCACCAATCAAAAACTGAAAACCCGTAACTCCCGTAATACCGCCAACCACCGAAGGCAAAACTGCTATTGTTCCCAAAAACAAAGCACCGATCAGCAATACGCGATTTAAAATATAATTCATAAAATGGGCTGTGCTTTCGCCCGGCCTGATGCCCGGCACAAAACCACCCATCTTTTGCAAATTTTGAGAAATAGCTTTTGGATCAAAGGTAACAGCAGTGTAAAAATAAGTAAATAGAACTACAAGAACAAAATAGAAAATTCCGTGAACCCAAGGGTTCTGGAAGAAATTGCCCACGACCTGAGCAATATCACCTATTTTACCGCCAGTGCCGGATAAAAAATTGGCTACCATTCCCGGAAAAAGCAAAATTGACAAGGCAAAGATAATAGGAATTACGCCGGCCGGGTTAACATTTAATGGCAAATAAGTTGATACGCCGCCGTAAAGCCGCATGCCCCGAACTCTTTTGGCATAAGAAACCGGAATATTTCTCCTCGCTTCATTGACCAGAACGACGCCGGCAATAATCAGCAGAGACATCGCAAAAAATAACAAATAACCCGGTATTTTTGACGGATCCCCTTGAAAGTCATTATAAGCTGTATAAATATTCATCGGTAAATCAGCCACGATTCCGGCGAAAATCAATAATGATACGCCATTGCCGATTCCTTTTTCGGAAATCAACTCTCCCAGCCACATCAGAAAAAAACTGCCCGCCGTAATAGTTAAGATTGAAGTGAAAAAATTTAAACCGGAAAGATGTCCAATCACGCCTTGCCGCTGAAACAAAGCTAACATCGCATAACCCTGTAAAGCAGCCAGAGGAACGGTTAAGAACCTGCCGTACTGATTAAACTTTTGACGACCGGCTTCTCCTTCTTCTTTATAAAGACGCTCCAGCTGGGGAAAAATCATTGTTAGTAATTGTAAAATTATCGTGGCTGTAATATATGGCCCCAAGCCCAGCATCACAATTGAAAGTCTTTCTAAGGCACCGCCCGTAAAGACATTCAAAAGACCGAAAGCCCGAAATTGGTTAAAAAAATTATTTAAGTTTTCGGCATTGATTCCCGGCATGGGGATACTGGCCATAACCCGAAAAACAGCGAGAATTGCCAAAACAAAAAGAATTTTGTTGCGTAAATCTTTAATTTTGAAAATTTGAATTACTTTTTGATACCACATTTTAAATTTAAAATTTTAAGGCGAAGAGGACTTCGTCCTCTTTTTCACCTTCGTCCCGCAAGCGGGACTCGGTAATTGACGTTGCCTCCTGCTTTCTCAACTTTATCTCTGGCACTTTTTGAAATCTGGCAATCTTCAATAACTAATTTCTTGGTTATTTCTCCTTTTCCTAAAATTTTAACTTCTGGTATTCTTCCTTTTATTCTATGCACAATTCCTTTTTCCAGCAATATTCTTGGAGTTATTTTTTCATCAGAACCAAACTTTTTTTCTAAAATATCCAAATTTACCTCCACACCAAAAATTAGTGTAGGGGTTGATTTTTGATTATATCCTCTTAACTTCGGATATCTCTTAATAAATTCTCTGATAGCCGGCTTTAATCTCTTGCCAGAGCGCGCTTTTTGACCCTTAAGACCTTGGCCGGAATAAGTACCGCGTTTGCCTCCCCGGCCAACGCGTTTTCTCTTTTTTATTTTATGAACTGGCTTTAATTCGTGAAGCTGCATATTATTTGTGAATCTTCAATTTATTTAATGCTTCAATTGTCGCTCTGGCATTATTTAATTTATTTCCTGTTCTGCCCAAAATTTTTGATGAAATGTTTTTTATTCCAACTAAATTGCAAATTACCCTGACAGTTCCACCGGCCGCCAGGCCCCGGCCTTTTCTTTTTGGTAAAAGTAAAACTCTGGCTGCTCCAAATTTAGCTGAAACTTCGTGAGGAATAGTGTCTTGAATAATGGGGACCTGAATTAAATTCTTTTTCGCCAATCTGGTTGCTTTATCTACGGCTTGAGCCACGTCCAAGCCCTTGGCCACTCCTACTCCTACCTTGCCTTGTTTATTTCCGATTACTACCACAGCCCGAAAGCGAAAACGCCGACCGCCAGCCGCTACCCGCGTCACCCTCGCCAAATCAAGGAGTTTTGACTCAAATTCCGGAGCCCGCTCTGACTGTGTAAATGTGGCAGTTGGACGATAGCCTTTTTTCCCAGCACTCTCTTCACTTTTTTTTACTCCGCCAGCTGGCGGATTATTTTCTTTTTTTACTTCTTTTTTCATACCCCGTATATCAACTTCCAGAGCCAAACGCCGTTAGGTGCGTTTTGCCATGTTTGTGATTATTTAATATTAATAATTTCATATTTACATTGCTTGAAGTTATGTCCCGGCGTTTGTTTGGAACGCACCTACTGGAAGTTGTATTACGGGGCATAAAAAATTATTATAATTTAAAATTTTAAACCGCCTGCCCTGACCCCTTCAGCTAAACTTTTTATACGACCGTGGTATTTATATCCTCCTCGGTCAAAAATGATTTTGTCAATTTTTTTCTCCGAGGCTTTTTTAGCAATTAATTTTCCGACTTCAAAAGCTATACCTATTTTTCCCGTTCTGCCTGTTTTTTCCTCCTTGGGTTTTTTATGCGACGTTGAAATTTCTTTTTGTCGAAGAACATTCGTTCGTTGAGCCGAAGGCGAAACGAGAGAAGAAACTTGTTTCTTTGAACTTCTCCGCCCTTCGCTTCGCTCGGGCATATGAGGTGATTTTTTTAATTCTTGATCCCGAGCGGTTGCCAATATAATACTTTTTTCATCATCAATCAATTGAGCGTAAATATGTTTTGCCGATCTGAAAACACAAAGCCGAGGAATTCTCATGGTTCCTTTTAATTTTGCTCTTATTTTTTTATGGCGTCTTATTTTTTTTTGCTGTTTTTCTAACATAAAAACTGTATCGTGCTAAAGTTCGCTATTAACTACCCGGGCCGTAGGGAAGGGTGGAAAAGTTCAAAGAAACAAGTTTCTTCTCTCGTTTCGCCTTCGGCTCAACGAACGAATGTTCTTTGACTATTTGGTCCCTGTCGCTACTGCTTTTTTACCCATCTTTTTTCTAATCTTTTCTCCCAAATACCTTATTCCCTTTCCCTTATAAGGTTCGGGCGGTTTCACTCTTCTGATGAGAGCTGAGGTTTCGCCAACCAGTTCTTTATCAATTCCTGAAACAGTAATGATATTTTTATCTACTGAAAATTTTATCCCCGGGGGTGCCTTTATTTCCACCGGGTGACTGTATCCCACATATAATAAAAGATTTTCTTCTGGTAGCTGAGCCTTGTAACCTAATCCTTGTATTTCCAATTTTTTTTCATAACCCTCATTTACTCCTTTCAGCATATTAGCTAAAAGGGCGCGGCTCAGACCCCACAAAGCCTTGTTTTTTTTAGTTTCAATGCTGGCGTGTAATAAAATCTTTCCTTCTTTTATGTCAATTTTAATTTCGGGTCGAATTTCCCGAGAGAGTTCGCCCTTTGAGCCAGAAACTTTTATAATCTCGCCTTCAATTTTTACATCTATGCCCTGAGGTATTAAAATTGGTTTTTTGCCGACTCTTGACATAATTTTTTATAAATTAAGATTAAAGAAGCGAGGCAACAAATTTTAAAGTAACTTTCGCAGTCCCGTCGGCACGGTCCGCGTGAAACGCGGCGACGGGACGAGAATGTAGATAGTCAAATCTCGCTGGGATTTGAACTATCGGTACTTTAAAACTTCGTTGCCGAAGCAAATACTACCAAATTTCACAAATAATTTCTCCACCCAATCTCTGTTTTTTAACCTCTTTGTCAGTCATTAATCCTTTGGGCGTTGAAATTATTGCTATCCCGTAACCCGATCTTACAGGTTTCACTTCTCTAAAACTTTTGTAAATGCGCTGACCGGGTTTCGAAACCATCTTTAATCCTGAAATGACGGGGATTTTGTCGTTGTATCTCAAAGTAATTTCAATAGTCATTTTCGTTCTTTTCCTTTTTTTCTCCGCTTTCTCAATGAAACCTTTTTCTTCTAAAACTCTTGCAATTTCATATTTCAAATTAGAAAAAGGCATATCAACCTGTTCTTTTAAAACGGCTTGAGCATTACGTATTCGATTTAACATATCGCTAATTGGATCCATATAGTTTTACCACGATGATTTTTTAATGCCGGGTATCAATCCTTGATTGGCCATTTCCCTAAAACAGATTCTGCATAATCCAAATTTTCTCATATACGCCCTCTTTCTGCCGCACCTAAAACAGCGTCTGGTAATTCGACTGGTAAACTTCGGTTTCTTTTTAGATTTGGCGACTTGAGCTGTCGTGGCCATAAACTTTTTATCTTTTTTTTATTATTTAATTTTGTTTGCTATTGGGAATCCCATCAATTTCAGTAATTCTAATCCTTCTTCTCTGGTTTTCGTTCCCGTTACTACGGTTATTTCAAACCCGAAATTAATTTTTGCTTTTTCCGGTAAAATTTCAGGAAAAGTGATTTGTTCTTTAATTGCTAACGTTAAATTTCCTTTTTTATCAAAAGAGCTCTGTTCAATTCCCCGGAAATCACGCGAACGCGGCAGGCCGATATGAATTAATCTCTCTAAAAAATCGTACATTCTTTGATCTCTTAAAGTCACTCGCGCTCCTATTGTCATCCCCTTTCTTATTTTGAATCCTGAAATTGATTTTTTGGCATAAGTCAAAACCGTCTTTTGTCCGCAAATCAGAGAAATATCATTCAAAATGCTTTCGCAAATTTTTTTCTGTTCGTCTGAGGTTTTACCGGAGATTAATCTTCCAAAACCCGTGTTTACCACCACCCTCTTAATTTTCGGAACCGCCATATCATTCTTATATCCAAATCTTTCTTTCATTTGAGGTATTACCTCTTTTTGATATTTATCTTTTAATCTAAGCATATTTTAATTTTAGATTTCTTGTCCGCATTTTTTACAAATCCTAAATTTCTTTTTTTGCACAATCTTATAACCTACTTTTATCGCTTTTCCGCATTTTGAGCATATAAATTTAACATTGGAAATATCAATCGGGCCGGGAATTTGGACAATCTGACCTTTTTCTCCTGTTTTTTTTGGTCTAACGTGTTTTTTCCTGATGTTAACTCCTTCCGCTATAATTCTTTTTTCTTTCGGAAAAACTTCTAACACCTTGGCCTTCTTTCCTCGGTCTTTTCCGGACGTTATTAAAATGGTATCACCTTTTTTAATCTTCATAACATTACGAATAATTTTTAAGCGAGGCAACAAGTTTCAGAGTAAATTTCGCAGGTCTGTTAGCATGGTCTCCGACTTTAGTCGGAGTAACAGACCGAGAATTTAGATAGTCAAATTTCGCTGGAAATTTGAACTATCGGTACTCTGAAACTTCATTGCCGAGCGACTATACTAATTCTTCTGCTAAGGTGGCAATTTTATCAAATCCTTTTTCTTTTAATTCTTTGGGCAAAGGCCCCGAAATTCTTCCTCCTTTGGGTTCTTTAGTCTTTCCTTCCAAAATCACGCAGGCATTATCATCAAACCTGATGTAAGAACCATCCAGTCTCCTAAATTCTTTTTTTTGCCTGACAACCACGGCTCTAACTACATCGTGTTTTTTCACAGGCTTCCTTGGTTCGGCCACCTTTACCGTCCCAACGATGACGTCTCCAAGACGAGCATAACGTCGCCGTGTGCTGCCTAAAACAGTAAAGCATTGAAGAATTTTGGCTCCCGTGTTATCAACGACTTTTAACATAGTGTGTGGCTGGATCATAGTGGTAATGCAAAGTTAGTCGCTCCCGAGCACAGAAGGAGTTATGTGCTCGGCTGCCGACCCCTCTCCGACGTGGGATGTTAATTTTTTAATAACTCGCCATCTCTTATTTTTACTAATCGGTCGACATTCTTCGATAACAACCTTATCTCCAACATGATATTCTCCCTGTTCAACGTGGGCTTGGTATTTTTTTGAAATTCTGTATCTTCTAAGATATTTAGGATGTTCCTTAATTCTTTCCACATTAACCACGACTGTTCTTTGCATTTTATCAAAAACTATTGTTCCGGTTAATTGACGTTTAGGCATAAAATTATTCAAATTTTATTTATTTAACCTTCTCTTTTAAAATAGTTAACGCTCTCGCAATATCTTTTTTTATTTGCCGGATTTCTCTGACATTTTTTACTTTTCCAGTAACCAAATCAAATCTCAAAGACCTTTGACGTTCTCTTATATCTTTCAGAAGTTTCCCTAATTCTTCTTTTGATTTTTGACGTAATTCTTTAATCATCGAATTTTTGTTTACAAGTTCGATGAGATGAATCTCATCTCTCGTCTCAATTCATATTTCATCCATCGAACGTCGAAATGAATCTTTAGATTCATTGAGCAAATGAAGATAAAGATGAAGGCAAACCCGAAGGGGCAAACTTCATCGCTTAATAAATTTGGTTTTTATCGGCAATTTGTCGGCCGCTTTTTCAAAAGCTTCTCTGGCCTGTTCTTCTTTCAATCCTTCCAGTTCAAAAATAATGCGACCGGGTTTTATAGGAAAAACATAGTGGTCAACGCCTCCCTTGCCTCCGCCCATCGGCACTTCGGTTCCTTTTTTGGTAACGGGTTTATCCGGAAAAATCCGCACCCATAGTTTTCCTCCTTTTTTTAAATACCTAATAACAGCCCGTCTCGCTGCTTCAATTTGTCTGGCGGTTATCCATTTGGTTTCTAAAGATTTAAGGCCAAAGGTTCCAAAAGCCAGCTCGGTCCCCCGAGTCTCAATGCCTTTTGACCTTCCTTTTCGCCATTTTCGGTGTTTAACTTTTTTTGGCATTAGTATCGCCATATTGGTACAGCTTTTAGAATTTTTCTCCCTTATATATCCAGACCTTCACCCCGACTACCCCATAGGTACAGTGGGCCTGTGCCTGAGCGTAATCAATATCAGCCCGCAAAGTCTGACGGGGCAACTTGCCTTTTTTCAACCATTCAGTTCTGGCAATTTCATTTCCATTCAGACGACCGGCCAGCTCTATCCGACAGCCTTCTACTCCTTTTTGTGTTGCAATTTTCTCTATCGTTTGTTTTAAAGCCCTTCTATAAGCAATTCTTTTTTCAATTTGTTGAGCAACCCACTGGCTGGATAAACTGGCTGATAACCAGGGATTCTTAACTTCTCTGATTTCAATCCTTATCGCGACTTTGTCAGGGATGGGAGATGAAGTGGGCATTTCTCTTTTTCCTCCTTTACCCGAGCGCAGCGAAGGGTGGAGATGAACGAAGGTTCTTCGACTAATCTTCAATACCTTATTCTCTAACACTCTTTTTAATTCTTCTACTCCTCCTCCTCCTCTGCCAATTATTAACCCGGGCCTAGCACTGGACATAATGATGTTTATTTTACCGGGAAATCTCTCAATTTCAATTCTTTCTATCCCAATCTTCCCTAATTTATTTCCTAAAAATTCTCTAATTCTAAAATCTTCCTCTAAATATTGAGTAAACTTTTTTTTGTCTAACCAGCGGGAATCCCAATCGCTTAATTCTTTTAATCTAAATATTTTAGGATGAACTTTGTGTGCCATAATTTTTGCTTCGCAACCCGAGCGAAGCGAAGGGTGGAGAAGAACGAATGTTCTTCGAGAAGCGCTAAAAGGATTTTCTTTTAAAAATTCTTTTTATTCCTTTGACTATTTTTGGTTTTTGGGTCATTATACCTGTTGGTTTTAACCCGATCTTTTCTTTTTTTGTCGTTTTTTCTTCCGATTTTGGTTCTCCGCCTTCTTTTACGCGAGCGTTAGCGAAGTGTGAAGATGAACGAAGTTCATCGACTTTTGATATTTTTTCCTCTATTGCGCCAACTTCATCGACTACCCGAGCGTTAGCGAAGGGTGAAGATGAAGCGCCAGCTTCATCGACTTTTTTAATCTTTTCAACTTTTTTTGCCTGTCCCTTAGAAAGCTTGCTTTCCTTCGGAGGTTTTTTAACAATTTCATCAAGCCAAAGCGTAACATGGGAAGTTTTTTTCTGAATTTCGTAAGCCTGGCCTCGCGCCCTGGGCATATATCTTTTATATTTCGGCCCTTCATCAACTGAAATTTTACAAATATAAAGATTTGATTCTTGCAGTTGAAAATTATTACGAGCTGAAGCAATGGCTGATTTTAAAAGTTTCAGCAGAGGTTCATTTGCTTTCTTTACGGTAAAGTGCAAAAGTGTTTGAGCCTGTTCAACCGATTTGCCTCTAATTAAATCAGCGACTAAACGGACTTTACGAGGCGCAATTCTAAGATATTTTAATTTAGCAACTACTGGCATACCCCGTATATCAACTTCCAGAGCCAAACGCCGTTAGGTGCGTTTTGTCCTGTTTGTGGTTATTTAATATTAATAATTTCATATTTACATCCCTTGAAGTTATGCCCCGGCGTTTGTTTAGAACGCACCTACTGGAAGTTGTATTGCGGGGCATATATTTATTCTTTTAGTTTTTCGGCTTCTTTTTGTTTTACATTGCTTTCCAATTCTCTTTGCATTCTGCCGCCGTGCCTTAAGAATCTCGTGGTAGGAGAAAATTCTCCAAGGCGATGACCGACCATCTCTTCGGTTGCCCTAACCTCAATAAATTCCCGACCGTTATGCACGCCAAAAGTAAAACCGATCATTTCCGGCGTTATAGTACAAGCCCTTGCCCATGTTTTAATAATTTCTTTGGTCCCCGCTTTAAGATTTTTTATTTTTTTTAATAATTTCTCATCAACATAGGGACCTTTCTTTAATGACCTTGCCATAGTGGGATGTTATTTCTTTTTCTTTTGTCTTCTTTGAATAATATACTTATTTGTCCATTTCTTTTTTCTCCTCGTCTTGACTCCTCTGGCTGGTTTTCCCCATGGAGTTTTAGGAAATTTCAATCCAATCGGAGTCTTTCCTTCGCCGCCACCATGAGGATGGTCCGGCGGAATCATGGCTGCCCCCCGAACGGTCGGTCGCCAACCTTTTAACCTCCTTCTGCCCGCTTTCCCAACTATTTCAAATCTCTTTTCCGGATGGGAAATTTGGCCAATTGAAGCAAAGCACTCTTGAGAAATTTTTCTAATCTCTCCCGAAGGCATTTCTAAATGAGTGAATTTCCCCTCCTGAGCTAAAACCGTAGCTCCTGTGCCGCCACCCCTGACCATTTTTCCTCCCCGACCGGGTTCCATTTCAATATTGTAAACCGTGGTTCCTACTAGAATATTTTTTAATTTTGTGCGATTGCCTAACTTAATTTCAGCTTTTTCCTGACAGATTATCTCATCGCCAATTTTTATGTCGTGGGGTGCAATTTGATACAACTTCTCTCCGTCGTCGTATTCCAGAAGCATCAGAAAAGCGGTCCGGTAAGGGTCGTATTCTAAAGCGACAACTTTAGCTTTAATCCCTATTTTTTCCTGAGCAAAATCAACCATCCGATAAAGCCTTTTTACTCCGCCGCCGCGATGCCAAACCGTGATTCTACCCGAACTAGCCCTACCCGCTTTCTTTTTTAAAGAAAGAAGGAGTTTTTTTTCCGGTTCTTTTTTTGTTAAAATTGACTTTGACATAGTGGTAGTACCTTGGCGATATCGCGGTACGCGCGAATTTAAATGTCGCCTTCGGCGACCGCGCTATCACCGCTCTTTAGAAACCGAATCGCAGTGAGGTGAAAAAGAGATTTATCTCTTTGACAACCCTCGGTTTCTAACGTTTTTGGCTTTGCCAAAAGCCTGTTTTCCTACACGGGAGAACCGGAGGGTTCTAGGTCGGGAGTTTCCGCTTCGCGGAGAACTCTCGCGACCCGCCCCGCCCCCTCTCCGATGTGGGGTGGTTATTTTATATCCTTTGAAGCGAGGCAACAAGTTTTAAAGTAAATTTCGCAGGCGGCAAAGCATGGTTTCTGAGCGAAGCGAAGAATTTGCCGCCGAGAATTTAGATAGTCAAATTCCGCTGGGAATTTGAACTATCGGTACTTTAAAACTTGTTGCCGAAGCGACTATCTTGGCATTACTTCAATTTTTTGGCCTGCTTTTATTTTAACAACTGCCTTCTTATATCCTGCTCTCCAGCCCGATATTTTGCCTAACCTCCTTTTTTTCGGTTTTACTTTAATAATTCTGACCGACGATATATCAACATTGTATAAATCTTCAATCGCTTTTTTGATTTCAATTTTATTTGTTTCCGGATAAACTTTAAAAACATACTGATTTTTTTCTGCCAGAGCTGTTGCTTTTTCGGTGATTTGCGGCGCTTTCAGAATCCGGTAAGCTATGCCCATCTTCTTTTCTTTTATCTTCCGAGGTTTTACTTCTAAAACTGCTTCTTTTACCCGAGCGTTAGCGAAAGGTGGAGATGAGCGTAGCTCATCGACTTTAGGTTTTTCTTCTTTGATTCCTTCAATTTTTTCAACAGGTTCCACTGCTTTTTTCTCCGGTTTTTTCTTTTTAAAAATGTTAAAAACTGCCATAAATTATTTCTTAAAAGTTTCTTTTATTACCTTAATTGTTTCTTTCGGCATCAATAGATATTTAAAAGAAAGTAAATCCAAAGCATTTAGGTCTTTGGCTTGTATCGTTTCAACGTTAGCCAAATTGCGCGTCGCCAAAATCAAGTTTTTGTCCATTTCAGGCAAAGCGATTAAAACGCTACCGTCTCCAAAATTTTTAATTTTTAATTTTAAATTTTTAATAATTTCGTCCATCAATTTGGTTTTCGGCTTTTCTATTTTTAATTCATCTAATAATATCAAAAAATTGTTTTTGGCTTTGGCAGATATTACCATAAAGAACGCTAATCTTCGCATTTTTTTTGGAATTTCTTTTTTAAAAACTCTGGCTTTTGTCGGACCGAAAGTGACGCCGCCTCCTCTCCACAAAGGAGAACGAATGGAGCCGTGCCTTGCTCGTCCTGTTCCTTTTTGCCGCCACGGCTTTCTGCCTCCGCCCCGCACCTCGCTTCTGTCTTTGGTATGAGCAATAACTTTTCTCCTGTTTGCCATCTGAGATGTCGCCACTTGATAAATCAAATTATGATTCATCTTTACATTAAAAATTTCCGGCGCTAACTTTACAGAAGAAACTTCCTTTCCGCTCACATCATAAACCGGCGATTCCAACTCTGTCTCGCCTGATTTAGGCGATACCCTTGGTTTTTTTTCTTTCTTTGTTGATTTAATTGTTTTTTTTCTTTTTGCTTTGATAGATGACATAATTAGCAAACAATTTCTCTTTTCGTTACACCATCAAAGTTTATCTTTGTTCTGGCGTTTTTTTTATTTCTCTCTAAAGCAGGGCAACAAGTTTTCAAAGCATTAAAGCAAGGCAGTTGCTGACAAGGACGCTTCGGAGGCTGAGCGGCCACGGTTTGCCGACGAAGTCGGCAAGAGCGAAGCCGAGAAACGAGCAGCAGTTAGCTCGGTGGGCTAACTGACTGCGTGCCTTGGAACGCAACTGAGAAGCTTCGCTTCACTACGGGGCAAGCTGCACCTTTTAACCCCTGATTTCAAGGAGAGTTCCTTTTCGTCCAGGGACTGCTCCCTTTACAACAAGTAAATTATTTTCTGCGTCAGCTTTAATCACTTTTAAATTTTTCACCGTCACTCTTTCACTGCCGGCTCTGCCTGGCATTTTTCTTCCTTTGATAACTCTTTCAGGGAAAGAACTACCGATGGAACCAGGAGTTCTGTGTTCGTGTTTTACGCCGTGCGATGCTCCACGGCCCGAAAATCCCCATCTCTTAACTACTCCCTGAAAACCTTTGCCTTTACAATAACCCGAAATTTTCACCATATCGCCTTTTTGAAAAATACTGACGTCTATCTTGTCTCCCGCTTTTAATTGTTCTTTGTTCTCCCGAGCAATAGCGAAAGGGAGAGAAGAAAATCCTTTTTCTTCGACCTCTGTTTTTTGTTCTTTTATAAACTTAAACTCTTTTCCTTTTTCCGTTTTTTTTATTCGCTTTTTTTTAATGATAAATCCAAACTGAACACTCTGATAACCATCTTTCTTTTTTGTTTTAATCTGGGTTATCTGAGAAGGACCCGCTTCAATTAAAGTCACGGGGACCTTATTGCCTTTTTCGTCAAAAATCTGCGACATTCCAATTTTTAAACCTAAAATAAACTTCATAAATCTTCTACGAAATTACGAAATCGTACGAAATTACGAAAACGAATTAAAAATGCCGGGGCAACCCGACATTTCTCAGGTCATTTCCCTTATAAATTCTATCAAAATTGAAATAATTTGAAAAGAATAATCATAGATAGAATTTCGTACTTTCGTAAAAATTTCGTAGTTTCGCAGGATATTACATCTTGATTTCAATATCCACTCCGGCCGGCAAAGTTAAGCTCATCAAAGCGTCAATCACCTTGGGATTGGGATTTAAAATATCAATCAATCTTTTGTGAACCCTCATTTCAAATTGTTCTCTGGCGTCTTTGTGAACAAAAGAAGACCTATTTACCGTATACTTGTGAATTTCAGTAGGTAAAGGAACAGGGCCCAACACTTCCGCTCCGTGACGAAGAACCACCTCAACAATCTGCTTGGATGAGTTATCAATTACTTTATGATCGTAAGACCGAAGTTTAATCCGCAATTTCGGCTTCAATTCTTGTTCAGCTACAACAGCTTTTTTCTTTGACATCTTAAAAGAACGTCACAATTTAAAATTTGAAATTTAAAATTTTAAATTTATTTAACTATTTTTGTCACGACCCCCGCCCCAACGGTTTTTCCTCCCTCTCTAATGGCAAATCTTTGTTTTTCTTCCAGGGCAATAGGGGCAATCAGTTTGATTTTCAAATTAACCGTGTCGCCCGGCATCACCATTTCCATTCCTTCTGGTAAGTTTACATCTCCAGTTACATCGGTAGTTCGGATATAAAATTGAGGTTTGTAACCTGTAAAGAAAGGGGTATGACGACCGCCTTCTTCTTTGCTTAAGATATAAACTTCGCCTTCAAATTCCGCGTGAGGAGTAATGGTTCCGGTTTTGGCCAAAACCTGACCTCTTTCCACTTCTTCTTTTTTAAGTCCTCTAACCAAGATTCCCACATTATCTCCTGCTCTTCCTTCATCCAGCATCTTATTAAACATTTCAATGCTCACAACGGTGGTTTTTACTGTATCGTGAATACCAACCAATTCTACTTCTTCGTTAGGATGAACAACTCCTCTTTCAATTCTGCCGGTTGCTACCGTCCCACGACCGGCAATTGAAAACACGTCTTCAATCGCCATTAAAAAAGGTTTCTCAATTTCTCTGACAGGTTCCGGGATATAGTCATCAATCGCCTTTAACAAATCTAAAATGGGCTTTACATCTGTATCATCGGCTGATGTAGCTGCCAAAGCCTTTAAAGCCGATCCCCGAATCACCGGAATTTCATCTCCGGGAAAATTATATTTTTTCAAGAGTCCCCTAATCTCAGATTCAACCAAATCAATAATTTCCGGATCATCCACCATATCCACCTTGTTTAAAAACACGACAATGGATGGCAATCCAACCTGCCGGGCCAAAAGAATGTGCTCTCTGGTTTGAGGCATGGGACCGTCAACAGCCGATACCACCAAAATGGCGCCGTCCATTTGGGCGGCTCCCGTAATCATGTTTTTGATGTAATCAGCGTGGCCTGGACAATCTATGTGGGCATAATGCCGTTTTTCCGTTTCGTATTCCAGGTGAGAAATACTGATGGTTAAACCACGCGCTTTTTCCTCAGGGGCGGCGTCAATTTGGTCAACCGATTTCTCCTTAATTTTGGGATTTTTTAAATGCAAAGTATGTAAAACCGCCGCCACCAAAGTGGTTTTGCCGTGGTCAACATGACCGATGGTACCAACATTGACGTGAGGTTTTTCTCTCACAAATTTTTCTTTTTCTGCCATAAAAATTATAATGCGAATCTACGAATGATATGCGAATGCCACAAATAAAAATTTAAAATTATTCGCGGCATTCGGATAAAAATTCGCGGCATTCGGATTATTTTTGTTTATATTACTATTTTAATAATATTTTAAAAAAAGTCAACAATTACCGTCTCTTTCCTTCTATAATTTCTTGGGCGATATTCTGGGGCACTTCTTCGTAGCGGTCAAATTCCATTGTAAACGTTCCTCGTCCTTCAGTCAAGGATCTTAAAGAAGTGGCGTAACCAAACATTTCAGCCAGAGGAACTTTGGCGTCAATTACTTTCAAATTTATTCTGTCTTTGGTTTCCTCAATTTTTCCTCTTCTGGCTGATAAGTCTCCAATTGTATCGCCAAAAAAATCTTCAGGGACCACTACTTCCAGTTTCATTACGGGTTCCAATATCACAGGGCTAGCCTTTTTGCAAGCTGCTTGAAAAGCCATGGAGCCGGCAATTTTAAAAGCAATTTCTGAAGAATCCACTTCGTGAAAAGAACCATCGTACAAAGCCACTTCCGTATCCACGATGGGATAACCTGCCAAAACCCCTTTATCAATTGCTTCTCTGACTCCTTTTTCTACTGCCGGGATAAATTCTTTAGGAATAGTTCCTCCTTTTATTTCATCTATAAATTCGAATCCCTGTCCTCTTTCTCGGGGGCTTACCCTTAAATAAACGTGGCCGTATTGTCCTCGGCCGCCAGACTGACGGATATATTTTCCTTCAGCTTCCGCTGTTGTCTTTATCGTCTCTTTGTAAGCTACTTGGGGTTTTCCAACATTACTTTCCACCTTGAATTCCCTTCTCATTCTATCAGTAATAATTTCCAAATGCAATTCGCCCATTCCAGAAATAATTGTTTCTCCTGTTTCTAAATCTCCTTTAATCCTAAAGGTGGGATCTTCTTCTGCCAACCTCTTCAACGCCTGACCCATTTTTTCCTGGTCAGCTTTGGTTTTGGGTTCAATTCTGATTGAAATAACCGGTTCCGGAAAACTTATTTTTTCAAGAACAATCGGGTGATTTTCGTCGCATAGAGTGTTACCGGTTTTGGTGTTTTTCAGTCCGACCGTGGCTGCAATGTCACCCGCAAAAATTTCTGAAACCTCCTCGCGTTCAGCTGCATGCATCCTCAAAATCCTGCCAATTCTCTCTTTTTCGCCGGTGGTTGAATTTAACAAATAAGAACCCTTATTGAGAGAACCAGAATATACTCGAAAATATGTCAAACTGCCGACGTAAGAATCGGAAGCAGTTTTAAAAGCGAGTGCCGAAAAAGGTTCTATATCTTTAGGTTTTCTCTCAATTTCTTTTCCTGTTTTAGGATCGGTACCTTTTACCGGCGGCAAATCCGCCGGACAAGGAAGGTAATAACAAACCGCATCCAAAAGAAGCTGAACTCCTTTATTCTTCAAGGCCGAACCGCATAGTACCGGTATCAATTTATATTCCAAAACTGTTTTTCTTAAAATTTTTCTTAGTTCCTCCAGGGAAATTTCTTGACCGGCTAAATATTTTTCTAATAATGTTTCGTCTTCAGCTGCGATTTTTTCAACTATTTTTTTTTGCCATTCCTTGGCTCCCCGC
>Ga0210017_1001572_pt1 | contig 19809 bp, 20 predicted proteins | sample CryGeyCG2014_020_FD_183966 | JGI IMG/M metagenome (GOLD analysis project Ga0210017, IMG submission 183966) | Groundwater microbial communities from aquifer - Crystal Geyser CG08_land_8/20/14_0.20 (SPAdes) (version 2) | ecosystem: Environmental > Aquatic > Deep subsurface > Groundwater | place... | reverse complement strand
GTTTTTATTCGTGTTCATTCGTGGTTCCATTTATCTGTGTTAATCTGTGTTAATCTGTGGTTTTATTTGTTTTTATTCGTGTTCATTCGTGGTTCCATTAACTTTTAACTTTTCTTCCAATATCTTTCCGATAATGCATTCCCTCAAAATGGATTTTCTCCACAGCCTGATAAGCTTTGCCTATTGCTTCTTCAAAATTTGAACCCAGAGCTGTAACTCCTAACACTCTTCCTCCGGAAGTAACTACTTTACCATTCTTCTTGGCACTACCAGCCTGGAAGAGGATTACTCCCTCCAAGATTTGAGCATCTTTTAAACCAGTAATAATTTTTCCCTTTTCGTAACTACCCGGATAGTCCCCGGAGGAGAGCACCACACATAAGGCTACCTTATCTGACCAGACAATCTTAATCTTTCCCAATCTTTCTTCAATCACTGCCTCCATAATCTCAATTAAATCAGATTCAAGTCGAGGTATAATTACTTGATTTTCGGGGTCTCCAAAACGACAATTGAATTCTAACACCTTCGGTCCATCTTTAGTCTGGATCAAGCCGGCATAAATCACACCTTGATATTTTACTCCCTCCCTAAAGAGAGCATAAATTATCTTCTTTAAAATCTTATCCCAGGAAAGGTTGTAGGTTTGAGGACTCACCAAGGGAACTGGTGAATAACAGCCCATCCCCCCAGTATTTGGCCCCTTATCTCCATCATAAACCTTCTTATAATCCTGGGCTAAGGCCAGGGGAAGGAGGTCCCTTCCGTCAGTAAGGGCAATAAAGGAAAATTCCTCACCTTCCAAATATTCCTCTATAATTACCCTTTTCCCTGCTTCTCCAAAAGACTCCTTTACCATAATTAAGTCTATGGCTTTACGAATTTCTTCTTCATTGTTGGCTATAATTACTCCCTTGCCCGCGGCTAACCCATCAGCCTTTATTACTAAAGGCATCTTTTGCCTTGTTGCATAACCAACTGCAACCTTCGGGTTATCAAAAATTTCTGCCTTCCCGGTAGGAATTTGATACTTATTTAAGATATTCTTAGCCCAGACCTTACTCCCTTCAATTTGGGCTGCTCTTTTATCCGGACCAAAGACCCTTAATCCTTCCTTTTTAAATTCATCAACTACCCCGGCTACTAAAGGTGCTTCCGGTCCTACCACTGTTAGGTTGATGTGATGCTCCTTGGCAAAACGAAGGAGAGAATTTATATCTTCTGCCTTTATATCCACACATTCAGCTATCTCAGCTATCCCTGCATTCCCTGGAGCACAGTAAATTGAAGAGACCTTTTTACTTTGCTTAATCTTCCAGACTAAGGTATGTTCCCTTCCTCCTCCACCAATTACCAAAACCTTCATAGTCCCCCCTAATTCATAAATCCTAAACAAAATCAAATATGAAAATGCAAAAATCAAAATGACAAATTAAAATGTAAAAATACTTTTTGTCTTCTTTCCATTTTTAATTTTTGCTCTGTCATTTTGCATTTTTATTTTTTATTTGTGGTTTGGTGCTTATTGTAATTTGGAATTTAACCCACCTTACTCCTCTTCCTCCCGATACCTTTCCAGATTAACAAACTTAGTATAATTTTTTTCAAACCCGATCTTAAATGAGCCAGTGGGACCATTTCTTTGTTTAGCTATAATAATCTCAGTCTCCTCAACCATCTCCTCTTCCGTCTCCGGGGCAACACCTTTGGATAAAGACTTATAATATTGTTCCCGATAAATAAAGGCTACCAAATCTGCATCCTGCTCAATAGAGCCGGATTCCCGCAAATCAGAAAGCTGGGGCCTCTTTTGATCCCTCTTCTCTACCGCCCGGGAAAGCTGAGAGAGAGCTAATACTGGAACACTTAACTCCCGGGCCAATGACTTCAAAGAGCGAGATATTTCTGAGATTTCCTGAACCCTGTTCTCCAGCCCCCTACCTTGCATGAGCTGTAGATAATCAACTATAATCAACCCTAACTCTTTATGCTCAGCCTTTAGCCGACGAGCCTTTCCCCGCACTTCAGCACAAGAGATATTGGAAGTGTCATCAATAAAAATTGGGGCTGGAGAAAGAACTCCCATTGCCCGAGTTAATCTTGGCCAGTCCGACTCTTCCAGACGAGCAGAACGCAGGCGATGAGCATTCACATTTCCCTCAGAACAAAGCATTCGCAAAGCAAGTTGTTCCTTAGACATCTCCAGGCTGAAGATAGCTACCGGGATTCTTTCCCTAATTGATACATTCTGGGCAATATTTAAAGCAAGGCTCGTTTTGCCCATAGCTGTTCTCCCAGCAATAATGATTAAGTCGGAAGGCTGAAGACCAGAGGTCATTCCATCCAAGTCTGCAAAGCCAGTAGGAAGACCAATTATTCCCTTTTCACTATACTTCTGATCAATACTATCATAAAGATCATCCACTACCTCTTTGATGGGATGAAAGTACTGATGAATACCTCGCTGGGAGATGCTAAAGATTATTTTCTCAGCCTTATCCAGGGTAGTATCTGCCTGGCCTTCTCCTTCGTATCCCCAGTTAACTATCTGAGTCCCGGCACTAATCAAGCTGCGAAGCATGGCCTTTTCTTCTACAATCTTAGCATAATATTCCACATTGGCCGATGTAGGTACACCGTTGATTAAAGTAGCAAGATATGTCGTCCCTCCAATTGCCTCTAATTGGTCCTTACTCTTTAAGATTTCCACCACAGTAATTAAATCTGCTGGTTCTCCTCGATTATAGAGCTCAATTATTGCCGCAAAGATTAAACGATGGGCTTCTCGGTAAAAATAATCAGCTCTTAAGAATTCTACTGCTTTGGTAATAGCTTCTCCCTCTTGCAACATTGAACCAAGCACACTTTGCTCTGCTTCCAGACTTTGCGGAGGAAGTCTTTCTAAATTACTAATCTCCTTCATCTTATCTCCCTTTCTACTCTAATGGTATTGTCAAAAACCACAGATAAACACAGGTAAACACTGTTAAATTATAAATCTCTCATAATCAAACCAACTCTCAAACCAGAAACCCTAAGATACTTTTTCAAGTAGCCCACATCCTAAAGTATTATAAACATTAAACGCTGACTCTTTCTCTGTGTTAATCTGTGTTAATCTGTGGTTTTATTCCTCTGTAGTTTTTATTTATGTTAATTCGTGTTAATTCGTGGTTTTATTCCTCTGTAGTTTTTATTTATGTTAATTCGTGTTAATTCGTGGTTTTATTTATTTGGAATTTGCTCCTCTCTAACCTCTCAATCATCTTCAGGACAAACTTCTCTGCTCTTCTTAAAGTCTTCTCTTCTATGTTCTCATAAAGATCAGTAGGCCAGTGCCAGTGGGGAAGAATGCCATCTTTATCAAAAGCCATAACACTCATCGCCTTAAAGCCACGCACAAGAGCTGGAAAGGCATCAGTAGACATAGTCTTAAAGATAAAAGGCAAAACTTCTAATTCAGAGTCTTCTTTTGATACCAGATCAGCTATTCTTATCAATTCGGGGTCTGCAGAACAAACCTTAAGCATCCCTTCCTTGATTATATATTTTACCTCCCCAATCCCTAAATTGTCCAGATTTATAAAGTAAGCATCCTTAAAGTTTTTCCCTTCTCTTTTTAAGAAGTAAAGCATACCCAAGGTCCCTGCTTCTTCACTACCAGTGGCCAGAAAATAAAGCTCAGTATTCTTTAAGGGATTTTGAGAAAAATAATTTAATAAACTAAGCATTACTGCTACTCCTGAAGCATTGTCGTTGGCACCGGGAGTAGGCTTAAAAAATATTTCTCGATGGACAAGGAGAAGAACATTACCCAGAAGATAGATAACAAAGGGAAGAGAAGATAAAAAGAAAGATGTTGATATTAAAGGAAAGACTAAAGCCAAGGTGTAAAGTAAAGTGTTAGCAACAAGAGAAAAAACAGTTAATAAAAAGAGGAGACGAAAATTTCTTACTTGGCGAGGATGAAACATCAAGCCAGCTCGAGATGAATCATAATGAGCCACAACAACTACTTTCAACTTTTTTTCTCCTTGGGGCAAAATTCTCCCCATAACATTCTGGCTTAAGCCAGAGCGAAGTAGCAAAGATAAAGTCTGATAAGTTAGAACCTCAGCAAAAAAGATAAGCAGTCCTCCCCAGCAGATAAGAAAAGATAAGAGTGGTCTAAATAAGAAGACAAGAGAAGCTAAAACACCAGAAGAGTAGATTAGAGCAAAATTGAAGGAGAAAGAAGATAGGGATTTGAACTTCTCTACCCTTACTTCTACCTTCTTTTCTTTCATCACCCTTTGAATATAGTCAGCAGCTTTTAATTCTTCCTGCGTAGTAGAACCTCGCTGACCAATATCACTGGATAAGACTTTAAGATAATCAAGAAGATTATTCACTTCCCCCCCCCCACACTACAATTTTTAATTCTTAATTCTTAATTTTTAATTCTCAATTTTTGCACTTTTAATATGTATTTTTACTTTTTGATCATTATAACCTAGTTTAAATCCGTGTTAATCTGTGGTTAATTTTTAATTTTTGCACTTTTAACTTTTAACTTTTAACTTTTAACTTTTAATCACTCCAAATAATCCATTAACCTCTTGTTCTTACTTGGATGTCTTAATTTCCGTAGAGCCTTAGCCTCTATTTGCCTGATTCTCTCCCTGGTTACTTTGAATTCTTCCCCCACTTCTTCTAAGGTGTGAGAACGACCATTTTCCAAGCCAAAGCGCATCTCCAAAATTTTCTGCTCACGGGGAGTCAAGGACTCCATTACTCGACTTAACTGGGTCTTAAGTAACAGATAAAGAGCAGCCTCAGAGGGAGATAGACTTTTTTCATCTTCTATAAAATCCCTTAGACGAGTATCTCCCTCTTTACCCACTGGTGTGTCTAAAGATATTGGCTCCTGAGTTGTTCGGATAATTTCTCTGACTTTTTTTCCCGACAAACCCATCTCTTCAGCAACCTCATCTACTTTTGGATCTCTTCCTAATTCCTGAAGAAGCTTTCGCTGAGCTTTAATCAACTTATTTATAGTCTCAATCATATGTACCGGGATACGGACAGTCCGAGACTGGTCAGCTAAAGCTCGGCTAATAGCCTGACGAACCCACCAGGTAGCATAGGTAGAAAATCTATATCCTTTGCGATAATCAAACTTTTCTACTGCCCGGATCAAGCCCAGATTTCCCTCCTGAACCAAATCTAAGAATTGCATCCCTCTCCCTATATACTTTTTAGCTACATTAACTACTAATCGAAGATTAGCTTCAGCTAATTTAGACCTAGCTAAAGGGTCATCCTTTTCTATCCTCTTAGCTAGCTGGACCTCTTCTTCAGAAGTAAGTAAAGGAGTCTGTCCAATCTCTCTTAAATACATCTTTACTGGATCTTCAAGTTTTGCTAATCCTACTGTTCTCCAACCAATCTCCACCTCTTCTTTTTCTTTCTCCTCGGGTCTTTTCTTCTTCCCCTTCTTAGGTTCTTCAACAACTTCAATTCCCAAATCCGCAAAACTATTTAAAATGTCATCAAACTGCTCTGAATCCAAATCCTCACGAGAAGAAAAGACATCACTAATCTCCTCATAACTTAAAGAACCCTTCCTTTTGCCTTCATCTACCAGTCTGGCAACCTCTTCATCCTTAAGTATATCCTTTTTCTTCACTCCTTCCTCCCTCAGTGTAGGGGCGACATTTATGACGCCCGTCATTACGGGTTTGATAAATCAAACCCCTACATTACTTTACCAGCTTCCCTATCTTCTTTCTATATTCTAAAAAATCCTTAGCCAGCTCACGCGACCGATCATAGTCGCCTTCCTTTTCTGCTTTTTCTAAAGCTGCCTCTATTTTTTTGAATTCTATTTGATAACTTTGCTGCTTTAGTCTATTTAAGTAACCTCTTATTACCTCTTTACTTACCTCACCTAAATTGAACTCTCCTAACGAGACCTCAGTAAAGGTCTCTTTAGTCTTTTCTTCATCCAGACAGTTTAATATCTCTTGAGGCTTTAGGATTTTATCCTCACTCAGTCTAAATAATACCTCGGCAATTTCCCGAAAGGTGGGGTCGGTAAAATCAGAGGGCAGAATCTCCATCTTAGCTGCCTCTAATGCGGCTTTATTCTCCACCATTAAATGGAGCATCTCTCTTTCTATCTTTTTTTGCCCCGAGATTGGAGAAGCAAATTTCCTTACTTTCTTACCGTAAGATATCTTCAGTTGAGCTTTAAGGCTACGAATTGCAGACTCATCCACTTGCAACCTCTGAGCTGCCAATTTAAGATAACCATCCAGGACTACTGGATTTTTTATCCCTTCTAAAACTCTAACTATCTCTTCGGCTACCTGAGCTTTATCTTCCACATCCTTAATTTCCTGATGAGAAAGGATTAGGTCTATCTTGTAATCAATCAATGATTTTGCGTCTTTTACGAGCTCCTCCCAGAGCTTTACTCCTGATTCCCGAATTAACTCATCCGGGTCCTTACCCTCAGGCAAGACCGCTACTTTAACCTTCAGGTTAGCTGAAGAAAGAAGGTCAAGTCCCCGCTTGCTGGCCATCCTCCCAGCCAAATCGGGATCATAGGCAATGACTACCGAATTAGTATAGCGGGAAAGCAATCTTGCCTGTTCCGGAGTGAGGCTGGTTCCCATGGAAGCAACTACATTAGTCTTTCCAAACTGGAAAGCAGCAATTACATCCATATAACCTTCTACTATAATCGCTAGACCTTGCTTACTTATCTCTTGCTTAGCCAGATTCAAGCCAAACAAGCTTCTACTCTTATTAAAGACTAAGGATTCGCGTGAATTAAGATACTTGGGTTCCTCCTGACCCAGACTTCTTCCTCCAAAACCTACTACCCGCTCCTGAGTATCAAGAATGGGGAAGATTACCCTATGGCGAAAATTGTCATAATAGCCCTCTTGACCACTGCGGGCAGAAAGTAATCCCAGCTTCTCTAAGTCAGAAAGGAGAAATCCCTTCTTTTGAGCCTCTTTCAATAGACTATCCCATTCAGGAAGAGCAAAGCCGAGCTTAAACTCTTCCATAACTTTCTTATCTAAGCCTCTCTCTTTAAGATAAGAAAGAGCTAATTTCCCTCTCTTTAGATTAAACAGATTATCATGGAAGTAAGAAAGAGCAAAGTCATTAACCTTAAACAGCCTTTCTCTTAACTCATCTTGTCCTTTAGACTGAGGAGTACTCTGCCACTTAACCCCGGCTCTCTGAGCTAAAGCCTTGGCTGCCTCCAGAAAACTTAAATTTTCAATCTTCATCAGAAAGCTAAAGACATTACCCCCTGCCCCACAGCCAAAGCAATGCCAGAGTTGCTTTTCCGGACTAACAATAAAGGAAGGAGTGCGCTCGCTATGGAAAGGACACAATCCCTTATAGTTCTTGCCTGCTTTCTTTAAAGGAACATATTCAGAAATTAAAGAGACTAAATCAGATCTTTGTCCAATCTCCTCAATCAAATTATCTCTCGGCAAGACCTTTACTCCCTCCTTAAATAGTCCATAGTCCACGGTCCATAGTCCACGGTTCTCCTGCCGTCTCTGGACCTCGTCTGACCGTCGGCGAGGGCTTTTCTGCACCCAAGGATCCAGCATCCAGAACATTATTTACTCTCTTTAGTAATCTTTCGCTCCAAACTCTCTTTTTCCTGCAAATCTTGTTAAAATAAAAAAGCCCAAAAGGAAGACCTTGGGCTCTTTTAATCTACTCTCATTCTTTAATCTTCTTCCCTTTTTTCCTCTAACTCTTTCTTCCTCTTTAAATACGCCTCTTTACCTGTCTTAGCTATCTCACCTGCTTTCTTCCCAAGTCTCTCCCCCTTTTCCTTCATAACTTCTTTCCCTGTCCTGGCATACTCAGCTACTGTTTCTCCTACACCCTGGGCAATATAAGCAGCTGTGTCCTTATATTCCCCAACCTTCTCACCTAAATCTTTTGCTTTCTCCTTAGCTTTTTCAGTCAGATCAATTGCTTGCTCCTTCAGCTCTTTCCCCTTTTCCTTAGCTTCTCCAGCTACCTCAACACTCCTTTCCTTAACTCTGTCAGCTACCTCTTCAGCTTTTTCCTTAGTCTCACGGGGAGCAAAGAAGATCCACCCTAAGGCTCCAACTATTGCTCCTACCAGAGTTCCCCACAAAAATGCTAAGCCCTTACCTCCATCTTTATTCTCCACTTGTTACTCACCTCCCTTTTCTTTAGTCCATAGTCCATAGTTTTTAGGTGTTAGATGTTAGGTTTTAGGTGTTAGGTTTCCTTCTACCCGGCTTTAGCCGAGGGTCTTATTACTTAATTTTTAATTTTTAATTCTTAATTCTTAATTCAAAATTCATAATTCTTAGTTCTCCTTCTACCCGGCTTTAGCCGAGGGTCTAGAAGGCTTTAGCCTCACCTTCTTGCTTCGGACTAAAGTCCTCAAACCATGGGCTAAAGCCCTGTAGAAGTCCTTTCCCTATTGGCTATTGCCTATTCCCTTTCATCTTCTTCCCCCTTAGATGAGCTAGACCAACTCTTTAATCCTTCTTTGATCCCCACAACCAAACTGGAAAGGCTTATAATTCCGGCCTCAGCTGCTTTGCCAGCAACAGTAGCCGGCACCTTAAGACTATCAGAGAGCTCGTCAATTATCTCAAACAACTTCTCGGTCTTAGCCAGCTTATCATCAATGTTTTCTGTCAAGTTCTTTAAGTCCCGGGAACTGGAATGCATCTCCTCTATGGCCGGTCTTAACTCACTCTTAGCGGTAGTAGTTAGACTCTGGATATTTTCCAGGGTCTCTCCTGCCTTCTTCAAGAGAGCAATAAGGTAAATAGATACTACTAAGATTACTAAGACTACAATTCCAATTGCTATCTGATTAAACATTCATCCCCTCCTCAAGGTTAGATGTTAGGTGTTAGTTCTTAGTTGTTAGTTTTTAGGTAAATATTCAGTCAACAGCGTTAATTAGGCACATAGGCACTTTTATTAGGCACAGAGGCACAGAGTTTATTTATTTCCCTTTGTGCCTTTGTCACTTTGCCACTTTGTGCCTTACTTTACCACACAAAAAGGTAAAAGTCAAGTCGCTGTATAAGATAAGGACATATGCAACAATTGTTTTTGTGACATAAGATAATCAATTGGAGGCACTTTCAAGCATTTTTTCTTATTTTATTGTCATTTTTATCCGTAGATTTGGGTTATAAATCTCATGTGTCCCAATATCGTAATACAGTACTTCATCTTGCTTAATAAAGCGAAAAAGGATACGATAATCATGATTTATATAGTAAGACCAAGCGCCAGATAACTTTCCTTTAAGTTTATGAGTATGTAATTTAGGGTCAAAGGGATTTATTCGGAATAATTTATCTTTTTTCTTTGCCATAGTCTTAACAGAATCATGGAGTTTTTCAAAAGACTTAAAGAATCTTGGTGCAAAATGAATTTTTTTAATTTTAAATTCTCTCATAAATTTTTAGTGCTTCCTCCAGAGAAGATGCAGCTATTGTTCTCTTTTCTCTATATGCCTCTTCACCTTCAGCAATAATTTTAAGCACCTCTGCCACCTTTTCATTATGATTAAGAATCTTCTCATATTCTTCTCGTGTAAGCACTACCAATTCTTTACCCTTAGTCAATTTCTGAGGGATAGTCACTATAGTATTACTTCTTCCCATTTTTTATCACTCTCCCAATTCATAGAATAAACATCCATATTATATAAGAATTATAACATAATAAGAAAAGAAAAATCAAACTTTTACAATTTTTTAAATCGTAGGCAAAAGTCAAATTTTTCTCCACCTCCTTTTCGCCTCTGATTGATTCTGGTATTTTACCATATATCTTCTCTGTCTGCATACTATTTTCCTCATTCCTCAATGTCGCATATCTTTCTTATCTTTTGCAGCAGAGCTCCATTCTCCTCTTACAATTCAGCTTTTACTTTTTCATCTTTTGTCCTCTTCCTCCCCTCTTCAAAAAAGGGTTGAGCAAACTTCGTTGTCCAGGTTCGCTCCCGGAAACTTCTTTTTCTTATCGTATCCAAAAAACCCTTAAATTCCTGATAATATGAGCCATAAATATGGAAACTGTCACTTATATCTACATAGCGCCCGGGCAAAATCTCCTCACCTCTTCTTTGACTAATTCCCTCAAGTATTATTCTCTGCAAATCAGTGAAAACAAAGAGATTCATAAAAGCAGCTTTATAAGCATCCCGGGAACGCCAATGAGTATTCATATTTAGAAGTAATCTCCCCTCTTTATCCTTTGATAATCTAAACCATACCCGCTGGAGGCAGGGAGGGTCGGGAGTAAAGGGGTCTAACTTGGGATTCCAGGTAATAGCTTGAGCTCGGCGCGAATAGGGAACCTGAGATAATTTTTCCAGGATATAATTAATTTGGTTGATTACTCTCTCTTCCACTTCAAAAGCAAAGAGCCTTTGATGATAAGTATAAGTCCATTTCCCTTCCTCAGGGGCAATCCAGTGGTCATGAACTCCTTCTATAACCTCCTGACGATAAACTTCTAAATCCTCTAACCCTCCCGGAAAAGCTCGGTGAATCCTTGGCTCAGAAAGCGGCTCTTCAATTACCATAATCATTGTGCAATCTTTACTGGGAGGATTTTCCTCTCTATCGTACTCAGTCATGATATTTATACCCTTCTCCCAGACCTTTAAGACTGACTTTTCCCAGACCGAAGGTATAGTCTTACCTCTTACCACAAAGACAGGAATATTACCTTCCTCCATCTTTACCCCCTTTGCTTATTAGTCCATAGTCCACCCGGTAGGAGGGCATTTATGCCCGATATAATCGTGCCTGAAGGCACTCCTACCGGCACCCTTATAAATCAAAGATAAAATACCAAATATCAAAAACACAAACCAAATATGTAAAAATTATTTTTGAATTTTAATTTGTGTCTTTTATATTTTATTTTTGATTTTTTATTTTATTTTTAAACCAAATCTGAGCTGACCTAACCTCTTCCACCCGATTCTTTGTTGTCCTTAGGACCTCTTTTCCCTCAGGCACAGAAAATGGCTCCTCAATGGTCACTCCCCAATCTCCTAAGATATTTAAAACCGCTAAGACTGAAAAGGAAAGGGCTTTAAGATTATAACCTCCCTCTAAAGTAATCACTAATCTCCCCAAAGAGAGCTCCTCGGCTAGTCCTTTTACTATCTGGGCAAGTTTAGCAAAACCAAAAGCTGACAAATTCATTCCTCCCAGAGGGTCAGCGTAGTGAGTATCAAAGCCAGCAGAAACTAAAATCAAGTTGGGTTTAAATAAACTCGCTACCGGCACTAAAATCTCCTTAAAGATATATTCATAGTCAGCATCTGAACAACCAGGAGATAAGGGAACATTCACCGTCCAACCTTTACCTTCTCCTTCCCCCTTCTCCTCTACACTTCCACTGCCGGGATAATAAGGGTACTGGTGAGTAGAAAAATAAAGGACACTTGAATCAGTATAAAAAGCATTCTGAGTTCCGTTACCATGATGAAGATCCCAGTCAACAATTAAGACCTTATCTATATTATGCTCCTTCTGAGCATAACGAGAAGCAAGAGCAACATTATTAAAGAGACAAAAACCCCCTCCCCGATCTTTTTCCGCATGATGTCCAGGAGGACGAACAAGAGCAAAAGCATTATCTACTTCCTCACTTATTACTGCCTCTACTGCCCTCATCACTCCCCCGGCAGCAAGAAGGGCTACCTCATAGGAGAAAGGACAAACCACCGTATCCGCATCTAACCATCCCCTTCCCTCCTTACAAGCTGACTCTACCTCCTTAATATATCCGGGAGTATGAATTAACTCCAGTCTTGACTCTTTAGCCCTCCAAGGTGAGAGATTCACTAATTTATCCTCCACCTTCTTCTCTTTCAACAAATTCATTATTGCCGAAAGGCGAGAAGAAGACTCCGGATGGCTACCAGTATCATGCTTAAGATAATCAGGATGATAAACTAAACCCGTCTTTGCCATCTTCCTCACTAACAGACGACTTGAATGTGACTTGTAATTTAACAGATGACTTGGATACAACTCTTAAAATATACAGAGTCATTTACAGGGTCGTCTGTTCACATGACTCTACTATCCCTTAAAATCTCCTCTAAATTAAGCAGACCTAAATCCCATTCTTTAAACTTTGCTATTCCTTTTAAGTAAGTTGAACCAAAGTAGGTCTTCTTGGAAGATAACTCAATTCTACTTTCCTTTAAATTAACTACTTCTAAAACACTTTCTACCAAAAGACCAACTCTTTGACCATCAAGGCTAACTACCAACACCTGCTCAAGAGCATTCTCTCTTTCTGTCTTCTCTTCTTTGTCCATAGTCCATCGTCCATGGTCCATAGCTTCTCTGTCTTCTGACATCTTACTTCTGACTTCCGTCTTCTGTGGACTATCTCTTCTCTGGCATCTGCTCTCTTCCCCCAACTTAAGCCTTCTTCTTAGGTCCCAGAGGGGAATAAGCTGCTCTCGCCAATAAATCCCTCCCTGCAGATAGGAACTCCTTTGAGGATTGACAACTCTTATATCTTTTAATCTTAAGACCTCCCGCACCTCATTGACCGGCAAGGCAAACCTTTGCTGATTGAGGGTAAAGGTTACAAAATTAAAGGAGGAAATATCACCATTAGTGGGGTCAGACCCCGCATTTCTATCAGGTTGCGGGACAGGAATGTCCCGCCTATCGGGTGGGGTCTGACCCCAACGGGAGCTTTGTTGGGGTCTGACCCCAACACCACATTCCGCCTCGCTCAGTGCTTCATAAGCCTTTAAAATCTCCCGGGTCTTCTTTTCAGCAAAGACTTTGTCAGGATTAACATCAGGATGAAACTTTAAAAGGAGTCGGCGGACTTGATGCTTTACCTCTTTTAATCTAGTAGAAGGAGGAATCTCCAATGTTTCATAACAGTTCTCTAAATTCATAGTCACTTCGCTCCATTTCTGCGTAAAGCGTGAGGTGTTGGGTGTCTGGATGCTGGATGCTGGATACTGGATGCTGGATTGGTGGTAGGTCTTTAATTCTTAATTTTTAATTCTTAATTTTTAATTTTTAACTTCTCCCCTTCCCCCTTCTCTGTCCTCTATGGACTATGGACCATGGACTATGGACTTTTCTTCCCCCTTCCCCCTTCTCTGTCCTCTATGGACTATGGACCATGGACTATGGACTCTTTCTTAGCCCCTCAACAGCTTTCTTTATTCCCCCTTTACTATTGAAGATAGCCGAACCAGCCACCAGAATATTAGCCCCAGCTTTAATCACCAAAGGAGCTGTCCTTTGATTTATTCCTCCATCTACTTCTAAATCAGGACTTAATCCTTTTTTAGTCAAAATCTCTCTTAAAGCCTTAATTTTAGGTAAGACAGCAGGGATAAACCTCTGCCCAGCAAAACCAGGATTAACACTCATTAACAAAACCATATCCAAATCCTGCAGAATGTCCTCAAGAGAAGAAAGAGAAGTAGCTGGATTTAATGCCACCGAGACCTTAATTCCTCTGTCCTTGATATAATGGACAACACGGTGGAGATGGGGGCAAACCTCAAGATGGACTGAGATTATATCTGCCCCCGCCTCGACAAACGAGTCAACAAAATCTAGGGGATTAGTAATCATTAAGTGCACATCAAAAGGTAGAGTAGTCTTATCCCGCAGTGCCTTCAAGAAGGAAAAACCAAAGGTAATATTAGGAACAAAGTGCCCATCCATTATATCAAAGTGCAGAAGATCACTGCCCGCCTTCTCTATTCTCCCTACCTCCATTCCCAATTGACTAAAATCCGCCGCCAACATAGAAGCCGCAATCTTAATCTTCATCCTCAACTTCCTAACTCGCGACTCTAAAGAGTCGCCTCTACAGTCCTGCTTTGTTTTAGCGACTCTAAAGAGTCGCCTCTACAGTCCTGAACTATTCTACACTCACCATCCCCACTGACTGAATCTGCACACCGCCAATTATCTCATTATAAGATAAAACAACCAAATTAGGCAGGATACGTTCTACTAATCTCCTCAGATGTAACCGAACCTTTATTGAACACAAAATGACTGCTGGGTAACCTAAGGAGACCATCTTTTCAACCTGAGCTGATGTTGCACTAAGTATCTTTTGAGTTAAATTAGGCTCAAGAGCTAGGTATGCTCCCTGTGGCGTTTGCTGTATTGCCTCCGAGATCTTTTGCTCCAAATTAGGGTCCAGAGTGACTACTGCTATCTTTCCTTCTGCATTTTGATACTGCTGACAGATAGAGCGAGACAGACTAGCTCTTACATATTCAGTTAAGATATCCATATCCTTACTCTGCTTAGCATAATCAGCCAAAGTCTCTAAAATAGTTACCATATCCCGGATAGAGACCCTCTCCCTCAACAAGTTCTGTAAGACCTTCTGCACTTCTCCAATAGTTAGTAAATTAGGAATTAACTCTTCTACTACTGCTGGGTAGGTTTGTTTAAGATTATCAACTATACTCTGGACCTCCTGTCTTCCTAAAATTTCCGCGGCGTGAGAGCGAATTACCTCGGTAAGATGGGTAGCAATGACTGAAGTGCAATCTACTACTGTATAGCCAAGACTCTCAGCTCTCTCCTTCTGGGAAGAAGCTATCCAGACCGCTGGCAGACCAAAAGCTGGTTCTTTAGTCTTCTCTCCCTCAATCTCTTCAGTAACCTCCCCCGGATTCATTGCTAAATAATGCTCAAGCATCACTTCTCCTCTGGCTACTTCTACCCCCTTAATCTTAATGGAATAGACCGGGGGCTTTAATTGCATATTATCTCTGATTCTAATTGGGGGAACTACTAACCCTAAGTCCAAAGCACATTGGCGTCTAATCATAGTCACCCGGTCCAAGAGGTCCCCGCCCTGTTCTACATCCACCAGAGGAATTAAAGCATAACCAATCTCTAACTCCAGGATATCTACCTGAAGAAGAGAGACTACACTTTCCGGTGGTTTTGCCGCTACCGCTCTTTTTTCTTCCTCCGCTTTTTCTACCTTCTCAACGCGGGCTGATTGCTGAAGAGCATAAGCTAATCCCCCCACCAAAGCAGCTAAAACCAAAAAGGGAAGCTTAGGCATCCCCGGGATTATTCCAAAGAATAACAAGACCACAGAAACAACACTAATTACCCGGGGTTGAGAAAGAATCTGGCGAGTCATATCCTGACCAAGATTAGCCTCAGATACAGCATTAGTGACCATAATACCAGCGGCAGTAGACATAAGCAAAGACGGCAGGGAAGCCAAAAGTCCATCTCCCACTGTCAAGCGAGTATAAGTAGTTAAAGCCTCCATTAAGGGCATCCCCCTTTGGACCATCCCGATAATAAATCCTCCAACAGTATTAATAAAGACAATAATTAAACCAGCCATAGCATCCCTCTGCACAAAACGGGAAGCACCATCCATAGCTCCAAAGAAGTCTGCTTCCCGGTCCAGGCGAGCCCTTCTTGATTTGGCTTCATCTTCAGTAATCAAGCCACTATTTAAGTCAGCATCAATCCCCATCTGCTTTCCGGGCATAGCATCCAGGGTAAAACGAGCAGCTACCTCTCCAATCCGCACCGCTCCGTTGGCCACTACTAAATAATTGACCAGCACAATAATTAAGAAGATTACAAATCCAACTACATAATTTCCTCCCACTACAAAACTTCCAAAGACTTCTACTACCTGCCCAGCATAAGCATGAGCTAAAATAGAACGGGTAGTAGAAACATTTAAGGCTAAGCGAAATACAGTAAGAAGAATAATAAGGGAAGGAAATACAGAAAAGTTTAAGGGCTCGGTAGTATACATAGTGATTAAAAGGCTAACCAGGGCAAAAGTTAGGCTAAGAATAAGTAACATACTAAGCAGAAAAAAGGGCAAGGGAATAACAACCATGGCCAAAGTTCCCACGGCAGCCAGAGCCAAGACAATATCACTCTGGCGCGTCAACCTGGTTATCGGACTTACCCTTTCGGCTGGAACAGCCATCTCATCCCCTCTTGTTAGTTGTTAGTTAGGTGGTAGGTGGTATATGGTATATGGGAGGTGGCATTGAGATTTGGGATTTGGGATTTGTTTTGGATTTGGTAGTATTTGGATTTGGGATTTGTTTTGGATTTGGATACTGAATTAGTGGTAGGTTCTCCTTCTACCCGGCTTTAGCCGAGGGTCTCGAAGGCTTTAGCCTCACCTTCTTGCTTCGGACTAAAGTCCTCAAACCATGGGCTAAAGCCCTGTAGAAGTCTATTGCCTATTGACTCATCTTAGGTGTTAGTTGTTAAGTTTTAACTTTTAACTTTTAACTTCCCACTTCTCCTTTAGTTAACCCGATTACCGATTACTGATTACCGATTACTTCCCACTTCTCACTTCCCTGTCCTCTATGGACTATGGACTATGGACCATGGACTTTTCTTCTCACTTCCCACTTCTCACCCTACAGCCGCAGCTTTCTTCCCGCTTAGAGAGTAAACAAAAGCTAAAATCTCGGCTACTGCTTGATAGAGATTAGCTGGAACCTCTTGACCCACCTCACAGGACTTATACAAAGCCTGAGCCAAAGGTGGATTCTCTACTATCGGAACATGATACTCCTCGGCAATCTCCTTTATCTTCTCAGCAATAAGCCTTGCTCCCTTAGCTACTACTTGGGGAGCTTTCATCTTTACTGCCTCATAGCGCAAAGCTACAGCTAAGTGAGTAGGATTGGTAATTACTACATCAGCCTGAGGAACCTCTTGCATCATTCTCCGCCGAGTAATCTCTCTCTGCCTCTGCCTGATTCTTGCTCTTAGAAGGGGATCACCTTCTAACTGCTTGTATTCATCCTTAATTTCCTTCTTGCTCATCCTAATCGATTTTTCAAACTCAAATCTCTGGTATCCATAGTCAAAAAGAGCTAAAATAAGTAAGATTAAAGCAATGCGAATAGCAATCTTATAAGAAAGAATAGCCACTGCCGCTGCACTTACCGAAATGTCCATAGTCATCATCGGAACAAAGCTGTTAAACTCAGAACGGATAGTAACATAAGATACATAACCTACAATGAAGACCTTCAAAAGAGACTTAACTAATTCCACTATACTCCGGGAAGAAAGTATCCGGCTAAATCCACTTACTGGATTTATCCTCTCCAGGTTAGGAGTAATGGGAAAAATACTTAAGACAAACCCTACCTGAAAAAGATTAGCCGATAAGCCAATAATAAAAGCTATTCCCATTATCGGAGCCACAATTTTAGCCATAAATAAGAGTATACCAATTAGGTAAGTAGGAACATTTTGATAAGAAAAGCTAAAGCTGCCTAAATTTTGAAAGACAAACTGAGTAAACTCATATAATCTTCTAAAGATTATTGGACCTAAATAACGCAGTAAGGAGATTATAATAATGAGAATTAAAGCCGAGTTTACCTCCACACTTTTGGCTACTTGCCCCTTTTTGCGTGATTCTTCTCTCCGCCGGGGAGTAGCCGGCTCAGTCTTCTCTTCCCGATCTTCAGGCATATCTTATTACCTCACCCCCCCTAAAATAGTCAAATGCTTTGCGTCAAGGGGTTTACCCCGTAAGGAACCAAAGGTCTTATGGGGTAAACCGTCAAATATAGTCAAGTATTCTTCTTCCCTATAGATTTAATATAATTATTTAATCTTATCTTTAAATTCTCATACTTTTCCTGAAAGTCAAGATATTTGCTTTCTGAAACATATTTTAACTCTTTTGAAAGTATAAGAAAATGTTTCACCTCTGCCAAAGAACCTCTCGCCTGACGGCAAAATTGCACATTTTCTTTATAATGAAATCTCCCATAACCTTCAGCAATATTTGCTCCAATAGATGTTACCGCCCTCCTTAGCTGGCTGACTATGTTAAATTTTTCCTCCTCTGGAAATCCCTTTGTCAAATCATAAACCAATTTTGTCAGCCCTTCTGCCATCTTATAAACCTCTAATCCATCAAAATCTTTTACCATAACTTGACAGCCCCGCAAGGGGCTACTTGACTACTGCTTGACTATCCTTGACAGCCCCACAGGGGCTACTTGACTATCTTTATTAAAGATACCTGAGAATCACCATCATATCTCTATACATCTCCTCAGTCAGTCCCTTGAAGATATAGACAAAAAAAGGCATGGAAAGTGCTATCATCCCCAGCCCTAAACCTATCCTTAAAGGAAATCCAACTAAAAAGACATTTATCTGAGGAACAGTTCTGGCTACCAGCCCCATGGCCACCTCCATTAAAAAGGTAATAGCCATAATCGGAGCGGCTACCTTTAAACCAATTACAAATATATCACTGAAAAGTCTATCCAACCTCCCTGCCAACTCCCCCGAATAGCCTACCCCAAACAAGGGAACCAGCTCAAAGCTCTGGGCAAGAGCACTGATAACTAAATGATGTCCATTTACAGCCAAGAAGACGAGAAGTGCTAAGAGATAAATAAATTGCCCAACTAAAGAGACCTGCATACCAGTCTGAGGGTCAACTACATTAACTATCCCGTAGCCAATCTGGATATCAATAATCTGTCCTCCTAACTGAACAGCCACAAAGATTAATATAGCAACAAAGCCAATAACCAAACCTACTAATATCTGTTTAAGGACTTCCGAGAAAAAAGTTATCATCTCCCAGGATTTAAGGGGTGACTTAGCTTGAATTATCGGAAAGATAATTAAAGCAACTAATACCGAAAACCCAATCTTCAAAGTAGGTGGGATGTTCCGGGAACTAAAAAAGGGAGCAATTATAAATATAGATGCTACTCGCACTAGGACCAGAAAAAAATTTTGGAATTGAGCAACCGTAAAGTTTATTAAGTCCACTACTTAACTACTCCACTACTCCACAAAAGTAGGCAGGTGGGTAAATAACTCAAAGGCAAACCTCATCATTACCATCAGCATCCAGGGACCAAACAAAGCGATAGCAACCATTACCGCTAAAATCTTGGGGACAAAGGTAAGGGTCATCTCCTGAATAGAAGTGACTGCCTGGAGGATACTAATTAATAACCCAACAATCATTGTTACCCCCAGTATAGGCCCAACTATAGCCAAGGTAGTAAAAAAAGCTTTTTTCCCAATATCCATCAAGAAAGCCTCAGTCACCTCTTTCTCCCTCTTACTAGTTGTTAGTTGTTAGTTGTTAGTTGTTAGTTTTTAGTTTTCCTTCTACCCGGCTTTAGCCGAGGGTCTTCTTACTTAGGTGTTAGGTAAATATTCAGTCAACACCGTTAGTTAAGGCACAAAGGCACAAAGTTTACTAACCTTTTATTTTCTTTATTAAACTACTCATCATCCGCTCAATCTCTCTGGTTGATTCGTATAAACTCTGAAACATTTCATTACTCAAATATTTTAAGTTATAAGCAATCTCTATTTGAGTTTGCATCTCATAAATGGAACTGATAGATATTTGTAAAAAACGAAGATAATCGTCAGCAGAACTTCTGCCATAACCTTCTGCTATATTGCTTGGAACGGAAACAGCACTGCGTCTGATTTGGGAAATTAATCCATACTTCTCTTCTTGGGGAAATGTTTTTGTTATTTTATAAATTTCTGTAACCAAGTCCATTGATTTTTGCCATACTATTAAGTCTTTATAAGTTTTCATTCCTCTGTGCCTTTGTGCCTTTGTCACTTTGTGCCTCTGTGCCTCTGTGCCTTTGTCACTTTGTGCCTCTGTGCCTTTGTGCCTCTGTGCCTCTGTGCCTTTGTCACTTTGTGCCTTTGTCACTTTGTGCCTTTGTGCCTTTGT
>Ga0210017_1001570_pt1 | contig 19814 bp, 21 predicted proteins | sample CryGeyCG2014_020_FD_183966 | JGI IMG/M metagenome (GOLD analysis project Ga0210017, IMG submission 183966) | Groundwater microbial communities from aquifer - Crystal Geyser CG08_land_8/20/14_0.20 (SPAdes) (version 2) | ecosystem: Environmental > Aquatic > Deep subsurface > Groundwater | place... | reverse complement strand
TTCTCCAGGAGCTCTTGGGCAGTAAAGTGGCCGTGGCTGATGAACTCGCCAAGGACGATATTGGAGTAGTTAGCGCTTGAGAGCGCATTTTGCATGCTATAGCTCTTTGAGTCATCGTCCAAGAGATGCTGAGCCCTTAGAGTACTTGATTTAAGGAGTGCTGATTTGAGGGTCAAGTTAGAAAGACCCAATGAGAGCCTTTTGGTATTGACCAGATGCAAAAACTCATCACTTGAGAGGGACGGGCTGCCCATGAGCTGCCTATCTTTGGTAGTATCTCGCCAAAGGGAAGTGTAGATAGATTGAAGGTCTTGTGGCAGGATAAAGTTGATATCTGCGTCCTGAACTAGCCCCAACTCATACCGAGAGTCCGAGGAGACCTTGCGATTGTCACCCAGGACAAAATAGTTGTCTGGTGGAACGATAAATTTTTCACAGTCTTTGAGGGTAGTCCCTCCATAAGTTGAGCGGGGAGAGGCGATGTATGGCTCAGAGACAAGCTCACCATTGCGGTAGGTGAAACCATCGCGTAGCTCGATGGTGTCACCTGGTACACCAATGACGCGTTTGATAAAACCACTAGAGTTGTCTTTGTCTTCTGAGGTGAGAATCTCTGCAGTTTTGTCACTTTTAAAGGCAACCATAGCACCGTGATTGATAGTGCGACGTGCGAGTGTGTGACCAAAAATAGTCACGCCGCGAAAATAGCGATAGAGATGGGGAGTGGTGCGATATTCCTCGATCACGCTCTGGCTTTCATCCTCTGGTCCACCTTCGCTTTTGGCCCAATATAGAGATGGGTACATAGAACCAGTGCCAACAACTGGCACGGGGATGGGGCGAAGCCCAACTAGCTTAGAGAGCTCGATGCTGGCCATACCCGCAACAGGTACCAAGACAATCAGCATGAAAACGAAGGGTAAGAAACCAAGAACCTTGAAGACTTTGCGTTTCATGGCATGGGACTCGCACAGATTTGGGTCAGGTTGGGCAAAACTTTTGCTAGGAAATCTTTGGAAACGAGTAATTGATTGGCTGGGTCCAAGAGTTGCCGACATGTCACAACTCCAGAGTTTAAAAGTCTAGTTTTGTCGTCATGAGTCATATCTTCGAGGATAGTGATGGGGTGCAAACCTGTGTGTTCGATCAAATCCATAATCCCCTCACCTTTGGGGTAACCCCAACTAGTCAAACGAATATTTTGACACTCTCCATACTTGATGGCATCGGTGGAAAAGCGAGTATTGGTCACGATCCAAGGTTTGGTTTCACCATTTTTCCAGGCAGATTTGAGATCATCGTATCTAGCTTTGATGTAGAGTGCAACTCGTACGTCGGTTCTTTGACCAGCATTTTTGTGAAACTTGGCTTCGATAAAATAGGTGATGTTATCTTTGACAGCCAAGACATCTATTTCGTGAGTGACACAGGAACCTGGGATGGTTTGGTTGGTGCGAGTATGGTAACCAACAGCACTCAAAAGGAGCGCAACATATTTTTCAAACGGATAACCAGATGGACCTAGTTGAGACAGCGCATCTTTGAGATTGTATTTAAGAGCTAGGTGAGGAGAGGAGGAAGAACGCAAGAACTCCTTGATCATCTCAAAGATTTCTTTGGTTTTGATACCGTCATAGAGTCGATCACGGATGGCGCCCAACATCTCATTTTGCAACTCCTTAGGTACTCCTACACGAGTAGCAGAGGAGCGAATCTTTTCTTCGTTGTAGGGCTCTATAGTTCCATCAAACTTGAAGACGCGCGTGGTCATAGAGCTCCTAAAACAGATAAAAAGTAAGCAAAGAAACAGGCCGCAATCACGAGCATGAAGCGTCTGCCCCAGCTAGGACGAAGGATTTTGGGTAACTTGAGATTGAGGATGAGGATGAGGATAAAGGCTACCATCATGGCGGCGGCATTGAGAATGGCCCCAAGAGTCAGAATCGCGCGAGGTTCGCTGGCGCCAAAGTAGAGGAAAATGGCACTAAAGGCCAACTCGACCCAGAGTACAACATAAAACATTTTGGAGGCATTGACCTCGTCACTCACCTGATGATTAAAGAGTAAGATATTTTCGGCGACGATTCTGGAGGCTGACTCCAATACGCCAATCTGGGTAGTAAAAAGCATGAGCACACCTACAAGCGTAAATAGAGTACCGATGATGGGGAGAGTGGTGGCACCTATTACCTCGGCTTCTTTGTAAAAGAAGTCGAGCCCACCCGCAGAACTTACACCCTGCGTTGTAGCCATTGAGAGGACATTAAGAAATATAATTGTGAGCAAGCCGATCCCCCAGAAAACAATGACGTGTTCAGTACAGACCAAGCGCCACCACCGACGCCACCGAGACAAATTGGTGGCAGATAAACTAAATAGATGTCCATCCAAGCGATGGCTCATCGTCCCAGCCAGGAGAGTTTTGATACCTATCCCGTATTTGCCCATGCCCATCCCCTTTTCTTTAATATAGTAGCTTTGGGCTAGGTTCAAGTTGCCCCCACCACCTGAATAGGCGAATGCTCCCAGGAATGCCCCCATGGCGATACCTTCTGGAAGGAAGCGATAACCATCTCCTTGTCCCACCAATCCATGTAATAGGGCTAACCAGTCGGTACCTCGAGCCATATAGAGTGTGAGGATGGCGACAAAGGGGACGCCTATTGAGAGAAGAGTACGCTGGAAACGCTCAATGGTTTTGTAGAGAGTGCGTCCCATCGAGAGGATGAGACCCGTCAAGATAATCAAGAAAACAGAGGTGAGACGCTGTGGCAAAATGGGGAAGACATGATTGAGGAGCGCAGAGGAGGCCGTGACAAAACCAGGAAGTGCCCAGGGAATTACAGTAGAGAAAATAAACCAGATAGGGACGAGCTTGCCCCACCTGCGCCAGCCGACGAAGACCGACTCACCCCAGGCGAGAGTGTAGCGCATAATCTCGGTATTGAGAAAATATTGAAAAGTAATGCCAACTAAGCCGCCCCAGATGATACCTAAGCCGTAAAGCGAGACGAGATAGGGCCACATAATGAGCTCACCAGAACCTAGGGCCAGGCCCAACAAGATAAATGAAGGACCGATAGATTGCTTGAGAGTAATTGGTTCTGGAAGCTCAGTTGATAATTTGGGCATATTTATAGCGTATCATATGAGACATGGATGGGATACTTGCCGTTTACAAACCAGTCGGGATTACTAGTTTTGACGTGATCCGCGAGCTTAAACACGCGATTCATCCCGATTTTAAAGTGGGGCATGGCGGGACACTAGACCCTTTTGCTGACGGGGTGCTACTACTACTTTTGGGCAAAGCCACAAAGAGAATGAACGAGCTAGCTGAGTTACCCAAGACTTACCTAGCGACGGCGGTACTTGGGGCAAGAAGCGACACACTGGATCGAACTGGGATTATCGTGCCACAAATCATAAATCACGCCCAACCCGAATGTAATGAGGGTGCAGGTAAATTCTCAAATTCTCAAATTGAAGAAGCCGCGAAGAAGTTTGTGGGGGAGATAGAGCAAGTAATTCCCGATTATTCGGCGACAAAAATTAATGGGATACCACGATACAAATTGGCGAGACGAGGTGAGGCTATGGAGAAGAAAACAAAAATGGTAATGATTTATGATTTAAGATTTGTACTGATTGAGGATAATAAAGTCGAGTTTGAAGCGACGGTATCGAGTGGAACATATATTCGCCAGCTGTCGTACGACATTTTTAAATCATTGGGGGTTGAGAGTTATTTGGAAGCTCTGACGCGAACGAGAATCGGTGACTTTCAATTGGAAAAGTGCTGTGAAATGAGTGATTTTAACGATGATATATGGAAGAATAAAGTGACATAATGAATTAATTCATTATGTCACTGAGGCAAGATAATGAAGAGCTGTGAGAACAGCCCGTTCCCGATGAGTAATGATATTTTTGGCGAGTTTTTCTGCCATCGGGAGAGTGTGAATTTGATACAACATCATCTTGTACTCTGTAGCATAAAAAAGGGGCTGGAAAGGGAGACCAGCTTCACGATATGCATGAGGCTCAACTACAATCTCTCCGGGAAGAATACCTGAAAATGTTTTGGTGGGGATACACCTTTTGGCAACGGCAATCACAGTACGAAACTGAGCATTTCTCTCCCCTGCTTTGATATTTTTCATCCGCTCAAGAGCGTAAGAGATAATTTCTTCGTCTTCCATTTTGTAGCCCTTCCACCGGCGTACTTTGATGCCTGGCTCACCACCCAGAGCATTGATCTCTACACCTGTATCATCGCCCAAGACAATCACTTCGTCAGGAATAGCATCGCGATAAGCTTCGGCTTTGAGAATTGCGTTTTCCTCGAGCGTAGTACCTGTTTCATCAACGTCGATATTTACGTGATAATCAGCGGCAGAATGGATGGTAATATCATGCCCTAAGAAGAGTTTTTGTACCTCGGAAAACTTGCCTGGGTTGGTTGTGGCATAGACGATTTTATTCATACGAATTTTAGATACTCATTACGAGCAGGACCTGTTGTGATCATAATAATTTTTTGTCCCACACTTTCTTTGATGAAATTTAGATACACCTTGGCTTCTTTCGGTAGATCAACTTCTGACTTGGCTTTGCGGATATTGTCTGAGCTCCACGAGGCGAATTCTCTATAGATCGGTGTGACCGTATTGAGATAGAGTTGGTCGGGTCGATAATCCACTTTCTTACCGTCTTTGGTATAGCCGACGCAGACTTTGACAGGAACTCCTGGGTAAACAATATCCATGTGAGTGATGACATAACAATTGACATCCCCGACGCGCGCAAAAAAGCGGAGCATGGGAATATCAATATAAGCGAGACCACGAGGTCTTTTGGTGGTAGCCCCGTATTCGTGAGCATCTTCTCTGATTCGCACTGCCAGACTTTCCTCCATCATGGTGGGGAGCACCCGGAATCCGACTGTGCTCATGTAGGTGGCTTTGATGACGGCTGCACGCACCTCTATATCCAAAGGATTGATCATCCCTTCGGTGGAATGCAGAATACCAGCGAAGGTGGTATCGGAGGCGGTGATATCGGGATAGACTCCCCAGCGACTATCTAGGCCGATGGCCTGGGCTTTTTCAAAAATGAAGGGAATATTTTCATCCTGCCAACGGGAGCGCAAATAACTATCGACTGAGTGGATATACTTAAATACCTCTTTTGACTCTATCCTGAGCCGACTAATAAACTCTGACTGCGTACCAACTGCAATCGTGTTGCCATCACCCGTTGGTACCAAAGTAGTGGCAATATCTCCATCGAGTCCAGAAATCAGTGCTTGATATAGCTGATAGTGCTTGGCAATTTTCTCGGTATCAAAATTAACTAAGTCGCTAGCACGCAGTGGATGACGATAGAGGATGTCTGCATAGGCAGGCGAGATGCCACGTCCTGTTGCACCATAGCCTGTTTGCCATTTGACAAGCACGGACTCAAAAGCACGGTGAGTATCGAGAGATAGGACAGCCATTTCATCGATCATGATTGTCCCATGATTTTTGCCGACTAACTTTTTGACTTGTTCTATTTCTCCTAGTAAGTCACCGGGATGAATGACCATACCTTTGCCTAGTACGACAGTCGCGATCTTAGAAACTACTCCAGATGGTAGCTGGTGCAAGGCTAGTCGCTTGCCACTCTCTAGTTCGATAGTGTGACCAGCGTTAGCTCCTCCATTGTCACGGTAGACTATAACTTCTCTGGAACTACTTAGGATATTGACGTATTCATCAACTATTTTACCCTTGCCTTCGTCTCCAAATGCACCTCCACAAAATGCGTACGAGTTTTTCCTCATGCTTATATTTTACGATCATTTTTGAAAAGTAGATAGTAGAAATAGATAATTGGAAGAGAAATTATAGTTAAAATAATCAAGGCTTTGGCAGGGCCCATGATGTCGGCTAGTCCACCTAAAAACAAACTCATAATGGCAAATCCAATACTGCTAACTAGCGAGTTGAGCGAACTCATAGTCGCTCGCTGGTGATCAGTAAACTCTCTTTGCATTAATTCATTTTTTGCAACTTGACCTGCCCCATATATTATGGATGGTGTAATGACTATTAACGGAGATTAGATTGAGGGTATTCCATATGCTATGAGGCTGGAAATTTTTCCATATATGCTTCTGGTTAACAAAACTTTTTCTGGTCCAAATCTTCTGATAATTTTGCCACTGAAATAAAAACTTAACGAAGCTCCAATGCTTGTAAAAGTACTAACAAGACCGATTGCCCATAGTGGCCAGACGCTTTGCAAAAATGCTGAGCGAAACTGAAATGATACTTCTCCCGTTGAAAATGAGATGGCATCAGTAATGGCTAATAAGCGGAGTTTTTTGTTGTGAATAAATAATTTAATTGCTTCTCTAATATGAGCGTATACATTGGTATCTAGCTTGAAGCGGATTCTAAGCTTAATAAATTTGTAACTAATGTATGTCATGTATATTTGAGGAATAACTGATAGCCACATTACGTAATCAAAAGAAAAGCTAGCTACTATACCTCCAAGCAATCCAGAGATCCCGTATGCTATGTGTTCCGCAGAGCTGGTTTTACCAAGATGCTCATCATAATCGCCTTCTAGCCCCTCATCTGCGAGGGTGTCGTGAAGGAAGGCATCGTTGTTGCCACTATAAAAAGAGCGAGACAAGCCTTCCAAAATGGCTCCGGCCACGAGCCACCAGTATGAGAGACCGATGGCATAGAGAACGAAAGCTATCACCCTCGCCCAGGAGCCAAGGATAATGGTACCGCGTCGCCCCACTCGATCAGACCAGATACCGGTCGGAACTTCAAAAATTGCTGAGGCAAGCATGGTGATACCAAAAATTGAAGCTCCTAGAGCGTAAGAGCCAGAAACCCGCGAAAAATAGATGATCGCTAGAGGCGCAAAAAAAGTAAACCCAATGAGAAAATTGAAAATCTTTAGTAGGCGGATATTTTTCTTGTACATGAGAGTAATTATATTCCAAAATGAAGTGTATCGATGATTCGAATCATCGATACACTGTAATATTAGTTATAAGCAAATTGTTTGGTGATCTTTGATTGGTAATACAAATAGACGGGGAGGGAAAGGATGACGAGGGCGAGGACAATGAGGAGTAAATTGATTTGAGAATTTGTGATACAGATGTAGGTAAAGGCCAAGCCAAGCAAGCGACCAAAGGCGAGGACGATTTCGCGACCAGGGAAGGCTACTTTCAGATCCAAATTTTGGTCTACCATAAGTGCAGTTGTAATATTCCAGAAGATTGGAATCATAAATTGAATGATGCTAGTAATGATGATCCAGATTGGAAGCGATTTGAGACCAAAAATAAGCCCAATGGTAGATAGCGACAAAATGAGAGTAATTGGGGTCAATAGATAACTCCTTTTGCCTGATTTGTCGGAGAAATGGCCTAGCAATAATCCGGCAATAGTTCCGACGAGTGAAAGGTAGGCTAGATACTTGCCATATCCTGCTGGACTTGAAATAAAATGAAGTGTTGAAAGCGGGATAAAAGCAAAGATAACGGATTCCCAAATACCTTCAATGAGGATAGGAATACGAATCGCGCGAATTGATTGTAGTGATTGAGAGAGGCGATAGGTGATTTTGAAATCAACCTGCTTAAAAGTAAAGGCATAAGCCAAACAAAACGAAAGAAGAGAGATCATCCAGAGATAATTGATGTGGTAGGTTGCGAGGAAACCGGCGAGAAGCGGAGCAAAAACAGAGATGACAGGACTCACGGCATACATGACTCCCCCACTGATGCCGGTTTTGCCTTTGGGAGTATAGAGGAAATGGCCTACATTGTAATAAACGAAAAATAGAGCCAAGGAAATGCCGGCAAAAATATACGTCAAATAAACTTGAAAAGCGAAGTGAGCGTTTACGATAGAAACAACTGCAAATAAATCAGAAATAATGGCTAGACGCCAAGATAATTTGGCTGAGGGTATCCTGACAAAGAGTAAAACCAAGAGCATAGGAATAAACTGCAAAGCATTGGCCAAAAACATTTGATTGATAGTGATTCCTTGACCCAACAAATAGGCTGGAATAATGGAGGAGCTGACACGACTAAACCAAGCATAGGCAGCATAGAGGATGAGAAGCGATGTGAATTTTTGGTTATTCATGGTGATTCTTGGCGAGGTATAGTTCAAAGTATTTGAGGGCGGTGATGGTTGGACCATCCTTGATAGTGCCGTCAGCAATCAAATTTGTGAGGTCTGGAAGAGAGACCCATTTGAGTTGCATCCCCTGCTCGGACGGTTCTAGATCACGCTCTCCTAGTGTCCAACTCGTCGCTACATAGAGATAACCGAGCTGATTCATCGTACCTAGTGCCGGATAAAAGCTAGCAATCTGCGTCAAATCATGGGCAATTAAGCCAGTTTCTTCCTGAAGTTCTTTTTGGGCAGCCACTAGTGGAGAATCTAATTCGGCGTGACCCATGGGGAATTCCCAGGAGAAAATTTCGGCCGAGGGTCGATACTGCCCCACTAAAAGCAACTTGGTTCCATCCCATGGAATAACAACAGAGAAAGGTTCTTTGCGCACGATACCATAGACTACTTTGTCGCCATTATCCGTCTCCAACTCATCTTCGGTAACCGTCATATAGCGGTTTTGATACACGGGTTTGGAACTGAGTGTTTTCCAGGTCATACACTTATTTTAACAGCCCTGAGGGCTAAAAAGAGCGGGAACTCGGCGCGGGCGCGATTTTCACTTTTGGCTGCTTTGCCTACGCTCAATTTGTTCGAGGTCCACTCTTCTAGATCGTTGACCAACATCCCCGTGGCTTTGAGTGCTTTGACGTAGTATTCAAGGGGCGAAAGGTTTTTTGCGGTCGATGACGAGGCGCCAGCCGAGGAGTTGTAAGCCGACAGGGATTAACCATACTCCGGGGAGAATGGGAAGGATCATACCAGTCAACCCAAAAACGATGAGAAAGATACCTAACGCACGTTTAAGATTTTTTTTGACTTGCTGCTCCACATCCTTAGTTTAACACGAACTTGTGGTGTCCTAGTTATGCGCGGTTGCGAATCAGAGTGCTGTACATGAGTATATCTTCGGCACTGCGTTCTAGAGGTGAATTGAGTGAAGACAGGATCTGATCATAAAACTTGATTCTTGGTAATTCCATGAGACGCTTCTTGGCTTCTTCTGTAAAACGAGTAGCCATTTTGGGTTGATTACGATATCTTCCAAGCGCAATGCGAGTTAAATCTTGAGATAGAGCTTGTAATGCAAGTCGTTGATCATCGGTCATAAAATACCTTTAAAAAATAGTCTAGTTAACTGCTCATATCTATTGCGAATATTAGCATCAAGAATTTCATTGCTTGGGTTGTTATCATGGGGTCGAATATTGATAAAAGAATTAAAGTCGATAGTGCCAGTCTCAATTTCGATACCTCCTCCCCAGAGATTGCTCTGTTTGGATCCATTTTTTAGTAAGATCTGTTCACCTTCAAAATGTCTATCCATGCCTGCCACACAAATCTTATCTTTTATATCAATAACTGTTTTAATATAAATATCAAATTGTTCTTTGAGTCTCTCGATTTGTTCAAGCGTGAAAGGCACGGTAGTTGTGATAATCATAAACCGATTATATCAGCCCTAGTCAGGCTCTGTGTTCTTTGGCAGAGATCAGGCCACATTTTTTGTACTTGAGGCCGGAGCCGCAGGGACAGGGATCGTTGCGGCCAATACGGGCGGAATGTTCGGGCGAGGGCGTTACGACCAAGGTCTCACGGGCAGGGGCAAGCCCTGCCCCTACGTCGTCTTTGCGTAAAATTATATTGGGAGCAGGTTGGGGTGCGGCAACGGGATTCAATCTATATATTTTTTTGACCACTTCGCTCTCGACCGAACCGATCAAGCGTTCAAACATAGAGTAGGATTCTTTTTGATATTCAACTAGCGGATCACGCTGTGCGTAACCACGTAAACCGATCCCGTCACGCAGACTCTCCATGTTGTCTAGATGATCCATCCATTTCTCATCAAGGGTGGTTAGATAAACATACTTCTCTATTTCGCGAGTGGTTGGCTCCCCGATTGCTTTTTCCCGATTGTCGTAAGTGTCGCGCGCGATATCTTTGAGTGCTTGAATGATTGCATTGGAATCTTTGGTTTTGCCCAGCTCCTTAGCTAGATGCGTTTGGGAGGCATCATCGAAAGGAATAATAGTGATAAATTCTTTGACGATGGCATCTAGCTCCTTGGCTGACAAACCTTGCGTGATACGAGAGTTCACAAGGAGCTCGATTTCCTCATTGATGAGATCCATGGTGCGAGTACGCAAACTAGCGGGAGAGGCCTCGGCATCGGAGAGTAGTTTGTTGCGGAGCTGATAGATGACCCCGCGGTGTTTGTTCATGACGTCGTCATAGTCGACCACGCGTTTGCGCATATCAAAGTAGAAACCCTCGACTTTGACCTGAGCGGACTCGAGGGCCTTGCTAACCATCGAGTGTTCGATAGCCTCATCCTCGGGGATCTTGAGCATGGTCATAATACTAGCAATCTTGTCACCACCAAAGATGCGCATCAAATCATCTTCGAGTGAGACATAAAAACGTGAAGAGCCGGGATCACCTTGGCGCCCGGCGCGACCCCGCAACTGATTGTCGATGCGGCGACTATCGTGACGCTCGGTGCCGATCACGTGGAGCCCACCTACTGAGACTACTTTGTCATGTTGTTTGGCCCAGACTTTGGGGTCTAGTTCGCTTTTGGCGCCACCCAAGACTATATCGACACCACGCCCGGCGATGTTGGTGGCTACAGTGATCGCACCATATGAGCCGGCATTGCTGATCACTTTGGCTTCTTCGGTATGATTTTTGGCATTGAGGACATGATGAGGCAAGTTTTTGCGTTTTAGGTATTTGGAGATGATCTGGTTGTTGTCGATACTCTTGGTACCGATCAAGACTGGCTGTCCTTTGGCGTGAAGTTCCTCAACTTCGCGAACTATTGCCGCGTACTTGGCACGGGTTGTTTTGAAGATAAAGTCGGGGTGATCGATACGTGCAACCGCTCGATTGGTAGGAATGATTGCGACATCGAGATTGTAAATTTTCTTAAACTCCTCCCCTTCTGTACTAGCGGTACCGGTCATACCGGATAGATGCTCATACATGCGGAAATAGTTTTGGAGGGAGATGGTCGCCATGGTGCGCGACTCTTGCTGGACCACTACTCCTTCTTTGGCTTCTATCGCTTGGTGGAGACCGTCGGAGAAACGACGGCCATACATCATGCGCCCAGTGTGTTCGTCGACGATGATGACAGCCCCATCTTTGACAACATAGTCGCGATCACGTTCAAAAAGAGTGGCGGCTTTGAGGGCTTGCTCGACATGGTGGACTGAGTCGTAGCTCTCCTCGTAGAGATTTTTGACTCCTAGTCTTTGTTCCAGACGACGGATACCGTAGTCCGTCAAAGTAGCAGACTTTAATTTCTCGTCTACATCGTAATCGGTATCTTTGGTGAGGGTGGTGACCATCTTGGCAAACTCACTGTATTTGTCGGTCGAGCCTGCGTCGGGCGCAGAGATGATCAAAGGAGTACGAGCCTCGTCGATCAAGATAGAGTCGACCTCATCGACGATAGCGTAGTAGTGACCACGCTGAACCTTGTCCCCCAGACGATGGACCATGTTGTCGCGCAGATAGTCAAAGCCAAACTCATTGTTGGTACCGTAGGTCACGTCGGCGCGGTAACTCTCCCCACGCGGGACAAGGCGGAAATGAGCCAGACGATCATCTTCCTCTGTCTCATCTGTGTAATCCATATCTAGTAATCCACCTGGCTGATCTCCCATGCCTGAGTAGATCACACCAACTGAGAGGCCAAGTAAGAGATGGGCGCGGCCATACCAACCAGCATCACGACGAGCCAGATAGTCGTTGACAGTGACGATGTGGACACCTTGATTTGCAAGGGCACGGACGTAACTGGCGAGCGTGGCAGAGAGCGTCTTGCCTTCACCGGTTTTTTGCTCAGCAATACGACCACTATAGAGAGAAAGCGCGGCCAAGAGCTGGACATCGTAGGCACGTTCACCGGTAGTGCGACGGATGGCTTCACGAATAGTTGCCAAGGCTTCTGGGAGGATATCATCCAGCGTCTCTCCGCCCTCGAGCCTTTTTTTGAACTGGGCAGTTTTGCCTGGCATCTCTTTGTCTTTGATTTTTTTGATAGAGTCTTCTAGCTCATTGACCTGCTTGATGATGGGCGCAAAAGCCTCTAGTTGCCTGGCGTTACTATCGAAGAGTTTGGAGAAAAAATTGAGCATGGATGAATTGTAACACGGAGAGTTGGCTACTACCTGAACTTATAACCCCCGGGGTTGTAAGTACCGAAAGATAAAGTATTTCGTGCGATCAAACCATTGACCGAGTTTGGCTTGGGTAGCTATTTGTTAAACGCTAAGAAGTTGGTCGGAACACCACTCTGGGAAATAAGAGTATTGGGGAAAGATAGTATTCGGATATTTTTTGCTGTCGTAGTAAATGGTACTGTGTTGATTTTACATGGCTTTGTAAAGAAAACACAAAAAACACCATCTCGAGAAATTGGAGTAGCGAGCAAAAGACTCGAAGATTGGAAATACCGCCATTGACATCGATATCATATATGATATCATTTAAATATGAAAAATAATAAGTTAGGCATAACATTTGAGGAGCACTTAAGAGAAGAACTCAAGGATCCTGGATTTAGAAAAGTTTGGGAAGCTAGTGAAGCCGATTATCAGATTGCGAGACAAATGATCAAAGCAAGACTTGAAAAGAAAATATCTCAGCGAGCTCTGGCAAAAAAAGCCAAAACTACCCAAGCAAGGATATGTGAACTCGAAGGACAAAATGCCAATCCCAGTCTAGCTACTCTCAAGAGGATTAGCGGGGCACTGGGAATCAAGTTCCAGTTATCTATTTAACTGGGATTAGGACTTTTTCCATCCATTTTTGCAGAACCTTTGGCACTGTGATACTACCGTCCTCGTTTTGGTAGTTTTCGTAGATGGCGATCATGGCGCGACCGAGAGCTAGTGCTGTCCCATTGATAGTGTGGACATACTCATTCTCGTTGTTGCGGCGAACCTTGATCCCGAGTCTGCGAGCCTGAAAATCGGTGGTGTTACTGGTCGAGGTAACCTCGCGATATCTACCCTGAGAGGGCATCCATGCTTCGATATCGTATTTGCGCGAGGCAGCATTACCGAGGTCACCTGTCGCCATTTTGATCAACTGGTAGGGGATTTCTAACTCTTGCCAGATCTCTTCTTCGATACCTCTCAGCTCCTCGTGGAGCGCATCGCTATTTTCTGGCAAACAAAAGACTACCATCTCGACTTTGCGGAATTCATGTACGCGCAAGATACCACGGACATCTTTGCCATAACTCCCCTTCTCGTAGCGATAACAATAAGAATACCCAACATATTTGAGAGGTAAGTCGCTCGGGCTAAAAGTGGTGTCTGCATGTTGACCAACTAAAGTGATTTCGGCGGTGGCGATCAAATCGAGATCTTCTCCTTCGATATGATAAATCTGACGCTCTTTGTCAGAGCGAGCTTGGAAGCCACAACCAATGACACTTTTTTCGCTAGCGACATTTGGAGTGATGACTGGGATGAAACCTTTTTCAGCTAACTTCATCATGACATACTGCATGAGAGCAAATTCAAGCAATGCCCCATCCCCTTTGATGTAGTAAAAACCAGATTGGGCAACTTTTGTGCCATTTGGGATATCTATTGTGCCTGTTAGTAAACCTAGATCTAGGTGATCGCGAACAGGGAAACTAAATTCACGAGGCTTGCCTACTTGCTTGATGACTTCATTGTCTTCTTCTTTACCTACTTTGACGTCAGGGGCTGATGGGTTTGGGACGCAGAGCATCAAGTCATTGAAAGTAGTTGTGACGATATTTAGATTTTCTTCGATGGCTTTGAGCTCTATTTTGAGAGCACGACCTTCTTCGATTTGGTCACGACCTAGTTTGTTTTTCTTGGCTCTGATTTCTTCGACCCGGCCTATGAGTTTGCGACGTTCGATATCTACTTCTATAATTTTGTCTACGACAGCACCATCAAATCCTTTGTCGATGGTGGCATTTTTGACTGCTTCTTTATTGTCTCTGATGTATTGAATATCTAACATATGTTTATTATCTCACAATCCCAAATCAGTAGCGATAGATTGCATGGATTTGAGGACTAACGGGACATGCTCCTCCCAGAGATCAACACCGAGATCTTTGGCACCATCTTCTACTTCTTGGCGATTGACGCCGGCGGCAAAACTTTTGTCTTTCCATTTCTTTTTAATACTCTTCACTTCTACATCGGCAATCTTTTTACTAGGCCTGACGAGTGCGGTGGTGGTGATCAGGCCCGTGAGTTCATCGACTGCAAACAGTGCTTTGGCAAGACGAGAAGTGCGAGGCGTGCCAGTGTGGCTACCGTGACCCATGATAGCGTCCAAGATCTCTTCATCTACTCCACGCTCCCGTAAAATGGGAATACCAAGTGCAGGGTGGCCATCCGATGTTGGGTGGATCTCCCAATCAAAGTCGTGGAGGAGGCCTGTCACACGATAAAGACCCTCGTCCTCACCAAATTGCTTGGCATATCCCGCCATAGCGGCTTCTACTGCCAACATATGACGGACAAGATTTTCGTTTTTGATATACTGCCTAACAATAGCTAGCGCCTGATCACGTGTCATAAATCTCCTTACAAAATATTGGGAATATCGATAAACTCGACTTCGAGTTTATCACCAAATTTTTCTTTGATTTTTTTGCCTAGTTCTTGCACGCCAAAAACCTCGGTGGCGTAGTGGCCAGCTACGAAAATGTTAAAACCTGCTTCTTTGGCGAGTGCTGGACTACCTTCGGCAATTTCGCCAGTCACGTGAACGTCGATACTCTTTTCCAAAATTTCTTTGAGATTATTACCAAATACTTTGGCTCCGCCACTACAAACTCCGATACGCTTGATCAAATTTTTCCCGCCATAAACCGCGAAGACATCGTGACTAGTGATATCCGCCAATTTGGCCGCTAGCTCAGTTGATTTGACTGGCTTAGTAAATTCGCCCACCCAACCCCATTCTTCGAAATATGGCATGTCCAGTCTCTTGGCCCCCAGTAGTTTTATGATCGTCGCGTTGTTGCCAAATTCACTTTGTGCGTCGAGTACGTAGTGGTAACCTGCAACAGAGAGCTCGTGAGAGAAAACTAGTTTGAGTTGTTGTTGCTGAGAAATATTGAGGACAGAACCAACGAGACTAGATGTGGCCAAGTCTAGACCGTGGTGGAATAGACAATAATCTGCCTTTGCTGAAACGGCTTCGGTCAAAAATTCGAGTGAGCAGGAAACACCAAGAACAATTTTCTCGACTTTGTCTTTGCCTATGACTTGGACTCCATTGGCGCGAGGATCAAGTTTATTGGCTTTGGTCAGCAGATCGTGTCCGATTGTATCTTCGATATATTTGGTTAACTCATCACGTGTGACCATGATTATTTTTCCTTTTTACTTTCTGGGCGCATGAGTGGGAAGGCAATAACTTCGCGGATAGACCAAGTGTTGGTAAGGAACATGACGAGACGATCGATCCCGATCCCGATCCCACCCAATGGGGGGCATCCATATGAGAGTGCTTCGAGGAATTCTTCATCCAGTGGCTGAGCTTCATCGTCGCCGGCTTTCATATTTTTTTGTTCGTTTTCGAAACGATCTCTTTGCTCTTTGGGACTGACTATCTCACTCCAGCCGTCGCATATCTCTTTTCCGCCGATGTAGCCTTCAAATCGCTCAACTAGACCCGCCTTACTGCGATGAGCTTTGCTGAGTGGACTAATCTCAACTGGATAATCAATGACCCAAGTTGGTTGGATGAGCTTTGGGGTGACCAAATGATCAAAGATAGCAAATAGCGCCTTGTTGCGTGAATAAACTCCACCAATCTTGAATTTATTTTTATCTAATATAGCCTTGATTTCTTGATCGGTGATTGTATCCCAATCCAGGCTAGCATATTCTTTGAGAGCCTCTGTTAAAGTGAGACGGCGCCACGACCCAGATAAATCAACTTCTTTATCTTCAACTTTGAGTTGGAAATTACCATTTACTGATTTGGCAGTAGCTTCGATGAGTTCTTCAGTGACATCCATGATGCGCTGATAATCGGCATAAACTTCGTAAAACTCCATCATAGTAAATTCTGGTTGGTGAGTTTGATCCATCCCCTCGTTACGGAAGTTACGGGCAATCTCAAAAACGCGTTCATAACCGCCAATGATGAGACGCTTGAGATAAAGTTCTGGGGCAACCCGTAGATACATTTGAGTGTCTAGTGCATTGAGATGAGTAGTAAAAGGCTTGGCATTGGTCCCGCCGTATAAATTTTGGAGTACGGGAGTTTCGACTTCGTGATAATCTTGGCTCCACATATATTGACGTACAGCCTTTTCGATAGCCCAACGCGCATCCAAGAGTTTTTTGGCATCTGGATTGAGTAAGAGATCTAGATAGCGACGACGATAACGATCTTCTTTGTCTTTGAGACCATACCAAGTATCGGGGAGAGGTAAGAGTGACTTACCTAGGAAAGTGAGCTGCGTAGCTTTAATGGTAAGCTCACCTGATTTTGTAAGGAAAGTCGAGCCATTAATACCAATGAAGTCGCCGATATCTAGGAGTTTGACTACTTCATAGGTTGAGTCACCCAGATCAGCCAAAGAAGCAAAAACTTGAATTTTGCCAGATTGATCATGCAAATCAATAAAGGCCACCTTGCCTTGTCGCCGATATCCCATGATCCGTCCTGCAACACCCACTGATTGATCAACATCCTGACAGTCGCCTATTTTGTTAGTCACGGAATAAGAGGGGGGACTAATATTGACCCCAAGAGATTCCAATTTGGCTAACTTGACTTTGCGAGCGTCAATAATTTGTTCTTCGCGTGAACTCATGAGGGAAGTATAGCAGATCTGTTAATGAATTTTTTTGATTTGGTAGATGACTTTGCCGGCGGGAGCCTCGAACTCGACCTTCTCACCTTTTTTCTTGCCAACAAGCGCTTGACCCAAGGGTGAGGTGTGAGAGATCTTTTTCTTGAGTGGATCGGCTTCCCATTCGCCGACGATCTCGTAGGTATGTTCTTTACCGGAGATGGAGACCGTCACTTTACAACCGATGCCGACTGAGTCGTTCTTTTTCTTGTCTTTGACAACCTGAGAGCGCAGGATAATTCCTTCGAGTTCTTCGACGCGCCCTTCGATAAAGGATAGCTCTTCTTTCGCGGCGTGATACTCGGCGTTTTCGGAGAGATCGCCAAAATCACGTGCACGTGCTACTCGCTCGATGGTGGCGGGCAATTTGGTGGCTTTGAGTGCTTCAAGTTCAGCCTTGATTTCAAGGAGACCTTGCGCGGTAAACTGAATTTTGTCGTTGATTGTGTTCATATGTTTCGAGTCCTTCGGCATAGCTCAGGACCTTGTGGCATGATAGCAAACCTATCCAGAGAGTCAATATGCCTATAATACGCAGGTGGCATATAGCTCATGGTTAATAGTGATATAGTAGAGATATTATTATAGTTTAGGAGAAGATATGATTGGATACGTAGGTAATATAGAAGAGGCTACAGAGCAAAACAGCAACTTCCGACAAGTTGTATTTACGGGAGCCCATACACAGTTGGTGGCGATGAGTCTCTTACCAGGCGAAGATATTGGCTCAGAAGTACATGCGAGCGTGGATCAGTTTTTCCGCCTAGAGTCGGGCGCACTGAAGATCGTGATGAATGGGGAAGAAGCAACGCTAACTGATGGGATGGCAGCGATCGTGCCAGCGGGAGTTACCCACAACGTGATCAATATAGGTAGTGAAGTGGCCAAACTTTATACTCTGTACTCACCACCTAATCACCCCGCAAACACGATACATACCACCAAAGCTGAGGCCATGGCAGCTGAGCTAGAAGAACATAAATAACTACCAGTCAATGGGAGCGAGTGAGTGTGACTCAAGGTACGCGTTGCACTTGGAGAATGGGCGCGAGCCAAAGAAGCCGGTGTAGGCCGAGAACGGGGAAGGATGAGGCGAACTGATCACCAAGTGTTTGCTAGTGTCGATGACTTGCCCTTTTTGTTTGGCATAGTTACCCCAGAGGATGAAAACTAGGTGATCTTTTTGCTCTGAAAGAGTGCGAATCACGGCGCCTGTAAACTTTTCCCAGCCAATATTTTGGTGAGAGCCGGCTTGATGGGCCTGGACTGTTAAAGTAGAATTGAGGAGAAGAACTCCTTGGCTAGGCCACTGGTTAATATCGCCAACACAGTTTAGGTCTGATTTTATTTCTTTATAAATATTTTGGAGTGATGGTGGTGGACGGACTCCTTGAGCCACTGCAAAAGCCAGACCATTGGCTTGACCATCACCGTGATATGGGTCCTGACCGAGTATCACAACTTTGACCTTGTCAAAGGGGGTGAGATCGAAAGCGCGGAAGATGAACTTGGGCGATGGATAAATAGTGGAGGACTTGTATTCTGCTTTGATGAATTCTGCAAGATGTGTGAAATAGTCTTTTTCAAACTCCCCCTCTAACACTTTTTTCCAGCTCTCTTCGATTTTGACTTGCATGTTATTTTAACTTGTAAAAACTACCTTTGGTATCACCTTTTTTCTGCACATACCCCTTATCTACTAACCCAGCAAGCAGTTTATGAGCTTGCTGACGAGATATATTAAACTCGGCAACTAGGTCTTGCGAGGTGACTTCTGCGTGAGAGCTCAGATATGTCAGTATTGCTTGTTCTTTGGGAGTAGGACGATCTGCCACCTTCTCAGTTTGCATGGCGGTCTCTATGCGTGAGAGAGCACTTTGGAGCGAATATTTGACGCCATCTGTGAAGTAGGTGAGCCATTCACTCTTGTTGCCCTTGTCGGCAGAACTTAGTTTGTCGGAATATTCAAAACGATCAAGGTCGTAGTAATCATCTAGAACAAAATATTTATTAATTTGATAGTGATATTTGAGAAAAATAAGGGCAGTAAGCAGTCGGCAAGTGCGACCATTACCATCAACAAATGGATGGATATAAACATATTGGTGATGGAAAATACCGATCTTAAGAAGCGGAGAAGTGTTTTTGTCCTGTTCCACCCAATTTAACAAATCAGTTAGAGCTTGCTCAATTTCCAGTTTTTTGTGAAATGGTGGCTCATGTTTGACGTGGAGCTTGGGGATACCATTTTCTGTTTCATAGCCACCTACAATGACTCTGGTATTTCTAATAGTTCCAGCGATTTCGTTATCTACTGATTTGAGGAGTTTGCCATGGAGATCGGTGATCGTTGCGAGCGTAAGAGGTTGATCTACGTATTGGTCGAGTGATTTAAGTAAGTCAAAGTAGTTTTTGACTTCGCGTTCATCCCTGTTAGCTGGGACTCTATCGCCGAGCAAGAGATTGGTAACTTCGGGTAAAGACAAAGGGTTACCTTCGATACTATTGCTGATGTAGGTGGATTTAATCAGATGATCACGTTCAAGGTTTAGCTCTAGCTTCTTGGGAATACGCAGTCCCTCGAGCTGGCCATAGAGTCGCTCGATCTTGGTGAGATTGGTGATAATATCTGGCGACATGGTAAATTTTGGTTGGAGCATACCTTAAGTATACAAATTTTCTAATTATTGTCAACTTAATTGTAAACTTAATTGTAAACTGTTTCCGTGTGA
>Ga0210017_1001564_pt1 | contig 19830 bp, 17 predicted proteins | sample CryGeyCG2014_020_FD_183966 | JGI IMG/M metagenome (GOLD analysis project Ga0210017, IMG submission 183966) | Groundwater microbial communities from aquifer - Crystal Geyser CG08_land_8/20/14_0.20 (SPAdes) (version 2) | ecosystem: Environmental > Aquatic > Deep subsurface > Groundwater | place... | reverse complement strand
CTTTTTTCAAGCCGTCAACAAAATCAATCACTTCAAGACTCCTTAAGTTACGCAGATTTGTTGAAAAACCATCTATATGTCTCGTCGAGAACATTAGAAAAATGGGGTATTTTACCGTTTTTTCAGGTTCATCTTCCCACTAACAAATTAATGTTTCGTGTTTATGATTATACTAATGCCACCCGTCTTTTAGGAAAGGATTTTACTACTAAACCAACACCGCCAAGGCCTCCTAAACCACCGGGTCCACCAGAAAAGATAATCCGCGTAGAAGGCTTTGATGTCCACGTTAATCCTGCAGGAACCTATATTGTTGTAGAAAAAGAGGGAAGGCCAACAATGGTTACTGTTGAAGAATATAAACAGATGTTTGCGCAAAAGCTAGTTGAAGAAGTAAAAACATTTGAAGATTTGCGTCGTCAATGGCTAAGTCCGAGTGACAGAGAAAACTTGATTCTGTTGCTTCCTAATGACGGCCAAGGCGCAAGGCTTCTTCAAGATTTATTAAAACTTAAAGAATGCGACCTTTATGATGTTTTAGCAGAAGTTGGTTTTGGAATAGCGCCTAAAACCAGAAAGGAAAGAGTTGAGGCGCTTCGCTATAAACACGAAAGTTGGTTTAAAGGTTTGCCAAAAGATGCAGCGGGCACCTTACTTGCTCTTGCAATGCAATTCGAGCGAGGAGGAACTGAAGAATTAGAAAATCCTCAAGTTTTTAATTCACCAGATGTTATAAGAGCAGGCGGCCTTAAAGCCTTGAAGATTTTAGGTGAGCCCAAAGATATTATTAATCAGACCAAAAAGAGGTTGTTTGCAGCATGAGCGAGAAATATTCACTACCAACCGGCTGGCGATGGGTGAAGTTGGGGGAGGTGTGTGAGGTAGTTAGTAAGGGAACGACCCCCACAACATATGGCTATACTTTTGTAAACTCAGGAATACCTTTTTTAAGAGCCGAAGATATCATAGGTGGTCCTGTTGATTTTTCTTCAGTAGCTTACCATATTACAGAAGAAACGCATGAATTCTTAGATAGGTCTAAACTTCGTGCGGGTGATTTCTTAATAACTATTGCTGGTACTCTAGGTAGAGTAGGATACATGCCAGAGGGAGCTCCAGAAGTAAACTGTAATCAAGCTGTTGCTTTTGCAAGAGTCGATTCAGCAAAAGCAGATGTTAAATTTCTGTGTTATTTTTTACAGATTCCAGAAGTTCTGTCTCCTTTTGTAGAACTGAAAGTTGGTGGTACTATTCAAAATCTTAACTTACAACAAGTTCGCTCTATCGAGATTCCTCTTCCTCCTTTAGCTGAGCAGAAACTTATTATTGCAAAAATCCAAGAACTAATGCAGGAAGTTGAGGTAGCCAGAAGCGCTTGCGAAAAGCAGCTTGAAGCCACCAATGCCCTGCCTTCCGCCTATCTACGCGAAGTTTTTGAAAGTGAAGAGGCAAAGAAGTGGGAGAGGAAGAGGTTGGGGGACGCTTTGGAAGTTATTGAAAGTGGCAGTCGTCCAAAAGGCGGTGTTAATGAAATAAAAGCAGGCATTCCATCTGTGGGAGCAGAACATCTAAATTCGTTTTCAGGGTTTAATTTTGAAAATATTCGCTATATTCCTAAAGAATTTTATCAAAGCATGAAAAGAGGTAAAATTAAAAAAAGAGATATATTGGTAGTAAAAGACGGTGCTACAACTGGAAAGGTTTCTTTTGTAATCTACAATTTTCCTTTTGAAGAATCAGCAGTAAACGAACACGTTTTTATTTTACGAGCCAAAGAATTTTTAGATCAAGAATTTCTTTTTTGGTTTTTATATTCACCTCTAGGTCAAACGCAGATTCAACAAGAATTTCACGGAGCTGCTCAAGGTGGAATAAATCAACAATTCGTAAATGGCGTATATATTTCAATTCCTGCGCTTGATATTCAAAAGTGCATCATCGCTGAACTCAAAGAAAAAATGCCTGAAGCTGAGCAACTTCAGGCTTCTATTGAAAAACAATTAGAGACCATTAACGCCTTACCTCAATCGATCTTACGCAAGGCGTTTAGGGGAGAGCTGTAAATAAATGTTGTTTATATGTACACATAATTAGTATAAATATGTAAGCTAATACTTGACAAATTTGGAATTTATGCTATACTTTTTAATGTGATGAAGATATACGACAGAAGGTTAACGCCTGTTTTGTTGCAAGAGATAAAACTCCCGCGCATTGTAGTTTTGACGGGGATGCGTCAGGTAGGCAAAACTACTCTTATGCGCCAGATTTATAATGTACTGGATACCAAGCATAAGGTATTTTTAGACTTAGAGAATCCCCTTCATCAAAGGTTATTCGAGGAAGAGAATTTTGATAATATATTGGCTAACCTGGAGAAAATCGGGTTTTCTATAGGCAAAAAATCCTTTATTTTCTTAGACGAAGTTCAATTAGCCCCTAAGATAGTAAAAGCCATAAAGTATCTTTATGATCACTACAGGATTAAATTCTTTCTTACCGGCTCAAGCAGTTTTTACTTAAAGAATCTTTTCCCGGAATCCCTGGCAGGAAGAAAAGTATTATACGAGCTCTTTCCTTTAGATTTTGAAGAATTTTTAATATTTAAGGGAAAACAAAGAAAAGTCCATGTTAAATTTCTTCTAAAAACAAAAAACAAAAATAAGATTTCTTATCAGCTTTATAGCAAGCTACTGGAGGAATATTTAGAATATGGAGGATTTCCTGCGGTTGTTCTTACTTCGGATAGCCAGTACAAAAAACAGGTCTTAGGGGATATCTTTACCTCTTATTTTGAAAAAGATGTGCGCGCCTTAGCTGATTTTAAAGAACTTAGTAAGCTGCGAGATTTGATTTTATTACTTACTAGTCGCGTAGGCTCAAAGATTGAGATAAGTAAAATTGCTTCTGAAATTGGCATCTCACGTGAGACCGTATATTCATATTTGAATTTTTTGGAAAAAACATATTTTGTATTTTTAATTAGCCCTTTTAGCCGAAATAGAGACACAGAGGTGCGAGGAGCTAAGAAACTATATCTTTGCGATGTTGGTCTTCTGAATTATTTAGGAAAGGTTTCCGCAGGCAGTATTTTTGAGAATTTTGTATTTAATAATCTAAGAAAGTATGGTGTTGTAAATTACTACCAGCGCTACAAAGGTTCAGAGATTGATTTTATCATCGATGGAAAGTTTGCCTTTGAAGCAAAGATAAAAACTTCTGAATTTGATATAAAGCGCCTAAAAAAAATTGCTAACACTTTGAAGTTGAAAGGATATTATATTATTACGCAGGATTACTATGATTTTTCTCGGGTAATTTTGGCTCAGGATTTATAATATGAAATTTAACTCCCGCAAACTCACTACTCCCCAATCCCTAAATTCCTTTATTAAAAGCATCTGTGATATTATGAGGAGGTCGGGCCGGGCAGGGGCGTTGCAGTATGTGCCGGAACTTACTTGGATGCTTTTTTTGCGGATTCTTGATGAGAAGGAAGATAAAGAGCAAGAGCATTCCAAGGCCTTGGGAGTTTCTTTTATACCTTCCTTGAAAGAGCCTTTTCGCTGGCAGGATTGGGCTTCACCAGAGGGTAAAAAGAGAAAAGAGCTTCAGCAGGGGACACTGGGTGGATTTATGTCATTTGTCAATGGCGAGCTTATTCCTCATTTAAGAGAATTAAAGAAAAAAGCTGGTTCTACATCTCGTCAAAAGGTTATTAGCGAGGTATTTTCTTCAGTGGAGAAAACTGGCATTGATACTGAGCGAAATCTCTTGGATATTTTAGATAAGATTAATCAACTTTCTATTGAGCAGGTTGATGATACCCATATGTTTACTTTATCTCAAGTCTATGAAGGGTTACTCTTAAATATGGGCGCCAAGAATAATGACGGAGGCCAGTTTTTTACCCCGCGTGAAGTAATTCGCATAATGGTTAAGGTAATTAACCCTAAGGTTGGTGAGAGCGTTTATGACCCTTGTTGTGGAACCGGCGGATTTTTGGCGCAGAGTTATGTGCAGATGCGGGAAAAGGTTAAGACCGCGGATGATATTGAAGTTATTAAAACCAGGACTTTTTATGGCAGAGAAAAGGAAGATTTGGCTTACCCAATTGCATTGGCGAATTTGGTTTTGCATGAGATTGATGAGCCGCATATTTGGCACGGAAATACCTTAACTGGCTTAGAGATTTATGGCGGGTTATTCCAAGGCGCTCCTGATTTATTTGATGTGGTTTTAACTAATCCTCCTTTTGGCGGCAAAGAAGGAAAAGACGCTCGGACTCACTTTGCTTATAAAACCAGCTCCACTCAGGTTTTATTTTTACAACACGTTATAGATAGTCTTAAAGATGGAGGAAGATGCGGAATTGTCATTGACGAAGGGGTTTTGTTTCGGACTAATGAAGCCGCTTTTTTGCAAACCAAACGCAAGTTGCTTAATGAGTGCAATGTTTATTGCATTGTTAGTTTACCCCCAAAAGTTTTTTTAAATGCTGGAGCTGCCAGCAAAACCAATCTTTTATTTTTTACTAAGGGCGAGCCCACTAAAGAAATCTGGTATTATGATTTATCTGATATTAATATTACCAAGAAGCAGCCTTTAACTGTTCAGCAATTTGATGAATTTTTCAAGCTGCTGCCTAATCGAAAGGATAGCGAACGATCTTGGAGGGTGTCGATAGAAGACATCCAAGCTAAAAACTACGATATAAAAGCAGTTAATCCAAATAGAAAGGTTGTTCAAGATACTCGAACCCCAGAAGAACTAATTACCATTATCGAATCACAGAGTGCTGAAATTGCAAAGGCATTAGATAAATTAAGAAGCTTTGGGGCGGGATAGTGACATTTAAAGATGGAAGTTGCAGGTATAACGATTCTAAAGAGCTATGGTGGCGCTATTTCAGAAAGCCAAGCCCCGTATTGGAAAATTTTATCATTTAAATAAGAAAAGGGCGGCTACGCTATCGGTGTGAATAAAAAAGGGGGTGGTTGTAATTTTGTGGCGGCCGCTTCTAATACTTTGCGCTTTGCGCAAAGTATTTCGCTAAACTAAAGCTTAAGGTGCTCATCCTGCCTCGCAAGCTCGGTAGGATTTTGTTAGATAAAAACTTAAGGTGCTCAATTTTTGATGGTACAGGAAAGTATAAGACTCTTCCTTTAAAGGTTTAGGAAGGTCTATCCCTTCTGGATAAAACACTTTCCTATACCACTGCGAAAATCGCCTAAAGTTATCGCCGAAGGCGATTTTCTTGAAAATAGAAACGTGCCGAATTTATTTCTGTCGTGGAGAAATATATGCCTGGTGGAAAACAATCGAAAGGCAAATGCGCTTATTGCGGGCAAGAAATCGCTAAGAACGCGGTAGCTAAACATCTAACGGCTTGCGCGCAGCGCCAAGAAATTATTACAAAAACTGAGGGTAAACAGAGCGAAACGAAAACGCTTTATCACCTTCGCATACAGGCTGCTGGCTCAAATCAATTCTGGTTAGATTTGGAAATGTGCGGTTCAGCTACCCTGAAGGATTTGGATAGTTATTTGCGAGCTATCTGGCTTGAGTGTTGTGGGCATTTGAGTAGATTTTCGGCTGGGGGATGGCAAGGCAAAGAGATATCCAAGAGCCGGCGCGCCGATGAAATTTTTGAGCCGGGTGTGGAATTGACGCATATTTATGATTTTGGAACATCATCGTTTACGCTTATTAAGATGATAGGCGAACGAAAAGGGAAGCCAACTACTTCTCACCCAATTGCCCTTATGGCGCGCAATTTGATGCCGGAATACGAATGTATAGAGTGCAAACAACCAGCTGGTTGGCTGTGTATGGAGTGTTTGACTGAAGAAGATATATGGGGCGTCTTGTGTGATGAACATGCAAAGATGCACCCCCATGACAATTATGGTGAACCGGTAAGGTTGGTTAACTCACCACGTTTAGGCCTGTGTGGTTACGCAGGGCCGGCAGAGCCGCCGTATTAAAACGTACAGGCGCTTTGCATAACTTTTAATTCTTATGAATTTAACATTTAAAGAAAAGGTTATTAGCATCTTAGGAAGCGATGGGGTGATATCGCGCGCATTGGAAAATTATGAATTAAGGCCACAGCAACTTAAAATGGCTGAAGGCATTTGCGAATCCATTGAGAGCGAAAAACATCTAATAGTAGAAGCCGGTACAGGCGTAGGAAAAAGCCTGGCATATTTAGTGCCTTTCATAATTTATGCTACTGAAAACAACAAGAGAGTTATAGTTTCCACCAATACTAAGACTCTTCAACAGCAACTATATGAAAAAGATTTGCCATTCTTAAAGCATTCACTGGGCATAGAGTTTGACTATGCGCTATGTTTAGGTACTGAAAACTATCTGTGCATAAGGCGCCTTCATAGCGAATTCACCCCGTTAGAGACTATGAGGCAACAGGTAGGCTTGACGGGGTCTCTAACGGGGTTTACCCATGATTTATTTGATACAGAGGCACAACGTACTGATGCAAAAAGAATAATTGACTGGTCTGCAAAAACCAATAGTGGTGTTAAATCTGATTTAGGCTTTATTCCGCCAGATGAAGTTTGGGATAATATTTGTAGAGAATCCGATTTATGTTTAGGGAACAAATGCATGCACAAAAATATTTGTTTTTATAAAAATGCTAAAAAGCATGAAAGAAACTCACATATACTTATAACAAATCATGCATTGTTTTTTACCAATTTAGCTTCCGGTGGTTTAGTTCTTCCGGAATTTCACGCGGTGGTATTTGATGAAGGTCAAACATTGGAAGACGTAGCAACAAGCTATCTAGGATGTGAAGTGAGTAACACTAAGATAAAATATTTATTTGATTCTATATACAATCCAAAAACAGAAAAAGGGATATTATTTAAATTTAAGAATCAAAAAGACAAAGTTAATGCTACTAGAAAATATCTGGAAGAATCAAGAATAGCCTCGACACAATTTTTTGAAGAAATCAGTAAAAAGTTTGGCACTAAGACTGAAGTTAAGCGGATAAGGACCAAAAATATTATTTTTAATTTTTTAGAGGAACCACTAAGCAGTCTCGCTGATTCTATGAAAAATCTTTTGGAGGATGTTAAGAGCGAAGAAGAGGAAGTTTTGGTAAAGGCATATGTAAAAAAATGCATATCGTTAAAGGATAGTTTATCATTTATTCTTACTCTTGCAGATGATAATTATGTTTATTGGGTTGAGGTATTTGAAAAAAGAGGAAGCGTAAAGTATTCACTTTTCGCCGCTCCTATACAAATCGCTGAAGAATTAAATAAACAACTTTTTTGTAAGATAAAGCCAATTATACTTACGTCAGCTACTTTATCTACGAATAATAATTTTGATTTTATAAGAAGCCGGCTCGGGATAAAAGAATGCGGGGAGCTTTTGCTTGGCTCACCGTTCAATTATAAAGAAAATGTTTTACTTTATCTAGGGAAGAAAGTGGCGGATCCCAGCGATGACTTTGAGAAATTTCAGAAACAAGTGCTGTCTCATATCAGGGAGTTAATTGACATTATGCAGGGAAGGACATTTATATTATTTACTAGCTATAAGATGTTGAAAACTATATATGATGAGTTAAAATTGAATTATAAAAGTATTAATTTATTAAAACAAGGGGATCAGCCGCGATATGAGTTGCTTGGTAACTTTAAGCGTAATATGAATTCAGTTTTATTAGGAACCAATAGTTTCTGGCAGGGCGTAGACGTTCCGGGTAAAGCGTTGGAATGTGTAGTAATTACAAAATTACCTTTTTCTGTTCCTGATGATCCTATACATGAGGCGAGGATGGAGCTCATAGAATCTCGAAATGGTAATCCATTTCTAGAGTATCAAGTTCCGCAAGCAATAATGATGTTTAAGCAAGGTTTTGGCAGATTAATTCGAACTAAATCAGACATGGGTATAGTAGCAGTTTTAGATCCAAGGGTTAAAATTAGATATTATGGTAGATTATTCATTGATGCATTGCCAGAATGCAAACACACCTTTGATATTAGTGAAGTGAAAAAATTTTTTAGCATTATGCAGGCTAATTCAGATAAGAATATCAAAGATTATGGAAAACAACCCAAGGCATATAGCGTTGAAGAAATACGCCGTAGTTACCCAAAGGCGTATGTCAAATGGTCTAAAGACGAAGACGATAGATTAAAAAATGAATATACGCAAGATAAGGACATTTTAAGGCTAGCAAATACATTTCAGAGAGAAGCTGGTGCTATTCGTTCGCGGTTGCAGAAAATGGGTTTGAAACGTCCCCGAATTTCTAAATAAAAAAGCCGCTGTGTTTAAAACAACGGCTTTTTTATTTGCCCCGTTAGAAAAACAAGTGAAATATTTTGAAATTTTCTAACGGGGTTTGGGTTGCTTAGAGTTTACTGAACTTATAGTTTAGTTACGTTCGTTGCCTGTTCGCCTTTTGGGCCTTGGGTGACATCAAATTCGACTTCCTGGCCTTCCTCTAAGGTTTTATAGCCTTCTCCTTTGATTGCGCTGTGATGCACAAAAACGTCTTTACCGTTTTCAGAAGTGATAAAGCCATAACCCTTTTGATTGCTGAACCATTTCACTTTACCTTTTGCCATGTGTTACTGTTCACCTCCCCCGTGTTAACAAAAAACCGTAAAGCCTATTAGTTTACTCCTTGCCTTACGGTTTTTTTCAGTTTTCTAATACCTTTACTCCTTGTGAATCCGTATTACGGTAAAAGTATAGCACTTTTTTCGATTTTGTCAATGTTTTTTTTATGAGGTCTCTGAAAAACTCCCAAAAACTACATCAGAGACCTCTGATTTCAGAGATTATAAAAAGATTACACAGATTATTCCGACGACAATAAATCGCTGTAATCAAGAGAGCTCTGCCTATTTTTAGACTTTTTCTCTTTTATAATTGTTTTATTTACTATCCTGTAAACTTTTTACAACTTTAGCAAATTCGGTAGGAACGAGAATAATCAAACTATTTTGTTCGGCACCGATTTCCTGCCAAGTTTGCAGTTGCCTTAAAATAAGGGCGTTCGGAGACTCAGCCATAACTTTAGCGGCTTCCATAAACTTCCTGCTCGCCTCCTCTTCTGCTGAAGCTTTAACTAATCGCGAGCGCTTCTCTCGGACAGCCTCAGATTCCTTAGCCATTGCACGCTTCATATTATCCGGTAATTCGATATTCTTAATCTCAACGCTGATGATATTAATGCCCCACTCATCTGTCGGCCCTTGCAATGCCACCAATACTTCCTTACCAATCTGGTCTTTATTAGCCAAAAGGGTATCTAAATCATATTTACCTAAAACATCTCTCAGCTTAGATTGAGCCAATAGGGTAGACGCCATACCAAAATTCTCAACTGCTATAATTGACTTCGGGGCATCGAAAATCTTATAATAGACCACGGCGTCGATTTTGACTGGAACCGAATCCTTAGTCATAATTTCTTGGGGAATGACATCCATTGTCCGAATGCGCATATCGACGAAACTTACATATTCTAAAACTGGGATGATAATATTAAAACCGGGCTTAATTTGCCTGACTAGTTTTCCCAGGCGAAAGACTACGCCAATCTGCCATTGTGACGCAATCCTAATTCCAAAGATACAAATAACTACAGCTAAAATTACTAAAGTCATCAAACCCGAACCAAACATAAACACCTCCTTGTTTTGAAATAGCTATAAATTAAAGATCCCCTCAAGTTTCATGAAAGGAAATCTCTCTTTGTCTATACACCTTATTATATCCACAATACCTTACTATATCAAGAAAATTCTAGACTTAGAGGGTAGCATTCTGCCTTAAATCTTCTGGGTGCGAATGGGTTGACTAATATAAAAAAGTTGATATAATGATAAATTAGTTTCTTAACAGACGCCGACGTAGCTCAGTGGCAGAGCAAGTGTTTCGTAAACACTAGGTCGAGGGTTCAAGTCCCCCCGTCGGCTTATTTACCGAACTTATGTCTAAATTTACCGGGGTTTTAAAAAATCGCAATTTCTTTTTTTTGTGGCTAGGCCAGATAATCTCGCAGTTAGGCGACAGGCTCGGCCAGATGGCTTTAATTGCCTTTGTGTATTTGAAGGCGCCGGGCTCAGCTATCGAGATTGCTAAGGTACTCTCTTTTACCATCATGCCCGTATTTTTAATCGGCCCTCTTGCAGGAGCATATGTAGATAGATGGGATAGGCGCCGGACTATGTATGCTTGCGATTTCTCAAGGGCGGCATTGGTGTTGACTATACCCTTATTTTTATTTTACACTAAATATATGAGCCCGATATACCTTATAATCTTTGTGGTCTTTTGTCTCGGACGGTTTTTTGTTCCTGCGAAACTATCTATCATCCCGGACCTGGTTGATAAAAAAGACCTGCTGATAGCAAACTCACTGGTGAATATTACGGGTATGATTGCGGCAATCTTGGGATTTGGTATAAGCGGCGTATTGGTGGAGTGGTGCGGCGCAAGAAGCGGATTTTATTTGGATGCCTTAAGTTTTTTAGTTTCCGGCACACTTATTTTTCTTATTGCCAAGAGGTCAAACGCCACTATGGGCTTCAAAAAAGTAAGCAAAGAAATAGTCGAGGTAATTAAGAAATCTGTTTTGCAGGAAATCAAAGACGGCATTTTATATTTTATTAATAATAAGGATATCAGGTTTACCGCAGGAGTTACCTTTATCCTCTGGTCGGCGTTAGGCTCAATTTATGTGGTGTTGATAGTATTTGTGCAGAAGACATTACATTCTGCTACTAAGGACTTGGGGTTTCTGGTTATGTTTTTAGGGATTGGTTTATTTTTAGGCTCCCTTATTTATGGCCGTTTTGGGCAGCGCCTATCTCATTACAAAACAATATTTTCTTCCTTAGTTTTAAGCGGTATAATGCTGATTGTTTTTGCCCTGACAATACAGCACTACCCCTATTTTTTAATTGCAGCGATACTCTCATTTCTATTGGGGCTTCTGGTTTCACCGATTATGATTGCCTCCAATACCATTATCCACAATGTCAGTGACAATGAGATGAGGGGAAAGATTTTTAGTTCTCTGGAGATAGTTATGCATTTGGGGTTTTTGTTATTTATGTTTATCAGCGGCCTGCTCGCAGAAAGATTTTCCCATACCTTAATCCTTGTCGTTGTGGGTTGTTTATTCAGCGTATTAGGCATTATAAATTTTATCTATCATCGTGAAATTCCATGGTTAGATTAGAAGAGCATAAAACAGAGGCTGAAAATAAGGCAATCGAGAAAATGCCCCAACCCTCCAGGGTTTATATTCCTTTAAGCCAGCATCTGGGCAAGATATGTAGCCCTGAAGTTAAAATAGGCGATTCTGTTTTCGTCGGTCAGAGGATTGGCAGTGTCCAAGCCCACGTATATGCGCCTGTGCATGCTTCTGTATCGGGTAAAGTTACTTTCGTACAGGACTGGCCGCATCCGGCTTTAGGCCGCTGTAAGGCAATAGTTATCGAAAGCGACGGCAAAGATAATAACTCACGAACTTACGAACCTACGAACTTACGAACAGAAATAGGAGAGTTTACGCCGGAAAAGATAAAAAAAATAGTTTTGGAAGCAGGTATTGTCGGTATGGGTGGCGCAAGTTTTCCTACACATATAAAACTCAATCCGCCCAAACCAGTAGATACGCTGATTATTAACGGCGCAGAATGCGAACCGTATTTGACTGGCGATTATCGCCTGATGGTAGAGAAAACAAAGGAAATCTTACAAGGAATTGAACTTGTAGCAAGGTGTTTGGGTGTAAAACAAATATACATTGCTATTGAAGATAATAAACCAGAAGCCATAAAACAGTTCGGAGTTCGTAGTTCGCAGTTCCTAGTCAAAGTATTAAAATCACAGTATCCTCAAGGAGGAGAGAAACAATTAATAAAAAATATTTTGGGTAAAGAAGTTCCTTCGGGCAAGCTTCCTTTTGATATCGGCATAGTTGTGCACAATGTTGCCACGGTTTTTGCGGTTTATGAAGCAGTATACCTTAATAAACCTTTGTATGAACGGGTAGTAACTGTTACAGGTAGCTGTATATCTAATCCAAAGAACCTCCTGGTGCGTATAGGAACACCCATAAAAGATTTGATTGATTTCTGCGGCCCATTAAAAGAAGAGCCGGCTAAGATAATTATAGGCGGGCCGATGATGGGGATTGCCCAATTTAGCGATAAAGTGCCCGTAATTAAATCTACTACGGGAGTATTATTATTCAATGAGAAAGAAGCGTCTTTTAATGAAGAACTACCGTGTATTCGTTGCGGTGCCTGTGTCAGGGAATGCCCCATATTTCTTATGCCTACTTTGATAAGTTTAGCCTCGCAAAAAGAACTTTGGTCACAAGCCAAGATCTACGGCGCCTCTGATTGTATTGAATGCGGGCTCTGTAATTATGTCTGTCCGGCAAATATAAGATTAGTCCAGAATATAAAGAGGGCAAAATTAGAAGTAATACGATGAAAGAGGCATTGCGTTATGGTTTTATTCTGGCAATGATTTGCGTTGTGGCAAGCGGCCTTTTAGGCGGAATGAATTCTTTAACTAGGCCTAAGATTATTGCCCAGGCGCAAGGAGAGGAACAGGCTGCTTTAAGAGAGGTCATGCCGGAAGGTCAACATTTTGAACCAATAAAAAAAGGAAAGGATATTATTTATTATAAGGTCAATAATAAAGACGGTAAGTTTATCGGCGTTGCTTTTGAAGCTTCGGGTAAGGGCTATTCCAGTGTTATTGATACGCTGGTCGGTATGACCCAAGATGGCTCAATCGCGGCTATAAAGATATTGAATCAGAATGAAACCCCTGGCTTAGGAGCCCGTATTGCGGAATCATCTTTTACAGGGCGGTTTACCAATAAAAATATTCAAGGATTAACCGACATTCAAGCAATCACCGGTGCTACCATATCCTCAAAGGCAGTGATAAATTTAGTTCAAGAAAAAGCAAAAGAAATACAGGCATTGATAAAGAATGAAAAGTAAACTTATTGTAAACGTATCGCCGCATCTGCATAAGGATGAATCAGTAAGTAAGATTATGTGGATGGTGGTTATAAGTTTAATCCCTGCAGGCGTTGCAGGCGTGCTTATCTTTGGGCTGGATGCGCTCTGGGTTATTCTGTTGGGCATTGTGTCTGCCTTAATTACAGAATGGATTATACAGTTATTAACTAAAAGAAGAGTCACCATTTTGGATGGGAGTGCATTTCTTACAGGTTTATTACTAGCATATAATTTACCAGCCAAAGTTCCTTTTTGGCTGCCGGTTGTAGGTTCTTTTTTTGCCATTGCCATAGGAAAACAGGTCTTTGGCGGGTTAGGCCAGAATATTTTTAATCCGGCATTAGTAGGCAGAGTTTTTCTTGTGGCCTCCTGGCCAAAATATATGACTACATTTACCCCGCCGCAAAATTTTGACGCAATAACTTCCGCCACTCCGCTTGCCATAATAAAAGAAGGTCGGATATTAGAAAAAATTTCATATCTGAATCTATTCTTTGGTAACAGAGGGGGCTGTATCGGTGAAGTTTGTATTTTCGCGCTTGTCTTAGGCGCTTTATTTCTTTTTATAAGAGGCTATATTTCCTGGCATATACCTATAACTTATACAGTTGTGGTGGGGTTATTTACCTATATATTCGGACAGAAGGGTCTATTTACCCCGCCCCTGCGCGCAGGAGCGGGGTTTGGCGGAGACTGGTTATTGCATATTTTATCCGGCGGCCTCATATTAGGTGCTTTCTTTATGGCTACAGATTATGTCACTTCACCTCTCACCAGATGCGGCCAAATTATCTTTGGCATTGGTTGCGGTTTAATTACGGCAATTATTCGTCTCTGGGGTGGCTATCCTGAAGGTGTATCTTATGCCATACTTATGATGAATGCCGCCACGCCTATAATCGACAGGTATACCAAGAATAGAATTTATGGAACAAAAATATAATGACAAATGACAAAATTCAAATATCAAAATAAATCCAAAATTCAAATGACAAATAACAAAATAAAAGTTTTGTAATTTGGTATTTGTGCTTTGTGCTTATTTTGAATTTTGTGCTTTGTAATTTGACATTAACTCCTAGATATGAAAAATCTATTCAAAGAGTTCCTAAAAGGTATTATTAGAGAAAATCCTACCTTTGTTTTGGTTTTAGGGCTCTGCCCTACTCTGGCAGTATCTACTTCGGTAATAAATGGTATAGGTATGGGAATTGCCGCTACCTTTGTTCTTTTAGGTTCTAATGTGATTGTCGCTCTGATTAAAAACATTATCCCGGCTAGAATACGTATACCGTGTTTTATTGTGGTAATAGCCACCTTCGTGACCATTACTGAAATGACGATGAAGGCATATAGCCCGGCATTAAATCGTGCCTTAGGCATATATGTGCCCTTGATTGTGGTAAACTGCATTGTCTTGGGCCGTGCTGAAGCTTATGCCCAGAAGCAGACAGTATTGAATTCTTTATTTGACGGCCTGGGTATGGGCGTAGGTTTTACCCTGGCTTTAATTTTAATTTCAGGGATAAGAGAGGCCTTGGGGTCGGGGAAAATTCTGGGCTATACTCTGGTTCAGAAGTTTGAGCCGGCGTTTGTTTTAGGTATGCCTTCGGGCGCGCTTCTGGTTATCGGTTTATTGCTTGGTTTTTTTAATATCTTAAAAGGTAGAAGAGAATGAATCCCGTTAGAGCCTTTTATCTAACGGGAAAAAATTGAGGTCTCTAACGGGATGAACGTCGCGCAGTTTTTAACCATATTTATATCTGCAGTATTCCTTTACAATGTAATATTGTCGCGCTTTTTAGGTTTATGTTCTTTTGTGGCTATTTCAAAAGAGACAAAGCCGGCGATGGCTATGAGTTTAGCTGTAATGTTTGTTACCACTATGTCTTCTATCATCACCTGGTTTATCTATAGATTTTTACTCATACCTTTTGGGCTAACTTATTTACGGACTATATCATTTATTTTAGTGATTGCCACCTTTGTGCAGTTTGTAGAGATGGTAATTAGAAAAATAAGCCCGCCGCTATATAGATTTTTTGGCATATATCTGCCTTTGATTACGGTAAATTGCGCAGTATTGGGGGTTGCGGTATTGAATGTGGATATGTTTTTTATTAATGGAAGAGCCATTACGGGAAGTTTTTATTATTCAGTATTTCAGGGCATATGCGTGGGCCTGGGTTATGCCCTGGCTATGCTTTTGATGTCAGGGATAAGAGAAAGATTAGATTTATGCAATGTCCCTAAAAGCGTAAAGGAATTTCCACTTGCCTTTATTATTGCCTCGATTATGTCTTTAAGTTTTATGGGATTTAATGGATTTAAGTTCTGATGGAAATCTTAATACCGATTTTAACTTTAGGGGTTTTGGGTTTTTTGTTCGGCATAGGATTAGCTATTGCCTCTAAGAAATTTACCGTAGAAACTGACCCGCGATTAGATAAAATTGTAGGGCTCCTATCTGGCTCAAACTGCGGTGCCTGCGGCCAAGCAGGTTGTTTTGGTTTTGCAGAAGCTGTGTTTAGCGGAAAGATGAAAATTGATAAATGCCGTGTCAGTTCAGATGTGGTGAAAGAAAATATCGCCAAAATTTTAGGCAGAAAGTTAGAAAAGGATTTAAAAAAAATTGCGGTTTTGCATTGTAACGGTGGCAGCAAAGTAAAGGATAAGTTTGTCTATAAAGGGGCCAGGGATTGCGTGGCGGCAAATTTAGTCTTGGGTGGCCAAAAGGAATGCGTATGGGGTTGTTTGGGGTTCGGAGATTGTGAAAGGGTGTGTCCTTTTGGCGCCATAAAGATGTCTGGCGAAGGTTTACCAATTGTTGATAAGGATAAATGTAAAGCCTGTAATAAATGTGTCTTGGTCTGCCCTAAGAAACTATTTACTCTTGTGCCCATAACCCATCCGGTTTACCCCGTTAGAGACTATGAGATAACAGGTAAAATAGGTGATGTCTCTAACGGGGTGTATGTTGCCTGTAGCTCTTATGATTTAGGAAAGGATACAATAGCAGTTTGCCCGATAGGTTGTATTGCCTGTCGTAAATGCGAACAGGTCTGTCCGGTTGATGCCATACATGTCATTGATAACTTAGCCGTGTTGGATTATGATAAATGTACATCTTGTGGCAAGTGCGTAGAAGTCTGCCCCACGAAAACGATAAGGAAGAGAGAATGAACCCCGCACCTTCTATAAATTCAAGAAATAAGAGAATAGGCTTGATAAAGGTGTGGGATAAAAGCTCGAATAAGAAAGAAGGTGCGGGGTGAATATTGCAGTCTTTGCCTCAGGCAGAGGGACGAATTTTGGCGCGATTATTAAGGCAACAAAATTAGGTAAAATCAAAGCAAATTTATCTTTATTAGTTTGTGATAATCCAAAAGCAGGCGCTATTGGCCGGGCAAAGAGAGCAGGGATAAAAATAGCGTTGGTAAAAAGAGAAGATTTTACAGATAAAAAAGATTTTGAAGCCAAAATTATTCAACATTTAGAAGAGAATAAAATTGATTTGATTGTTCTGGCAGGATTTATGCGCATGCTTTCACCTGAATTTGTAAGGAGGTACACAGGCCGTATCTTAAATATTCACCCCGCACTTCTACCATCCTTTAAAGGCTCAAGAAGCATCAAAGACGCCTTTGATTATGGGGTAAAGATTACCGGCGTAACCGTGCATTTTGTGGATGAGAAAATGGATCATGGGCCGATAATTTTACAGAAGGCAGTCCAGATACAAGAAGATGATACCTTAGAATCCTTAGAGAAAAAGATTCATAAAATAGAGCATCGCCTTTATCCGCAAGCTTTACGATTATATGTGGAAGGCAAGTTAAAATTAGAGGCAAGATTGGTCAGAATTTCTTCTCAGTAGGATTTTCCCAAATCGCCGCTTTATTTAAGACAATTTTATCCTGCGTAACCAAATCAGTTATTTCTACCCGAGAAAAATCCTGAAAATCATATATCTTTAGGCAATAAGTTACGGTATTTAATACTTCTTTCATGACATCTATAGGTTTATCGGGCTTTACAAGAGGTTTTATGGAATATTCCAGGATGAATGCATCATTATTGAATATGCCGTCTATCTTCTCTACTTTAAAATATTTTTTCAGGCCTTCCCCTTGAAACTCAACAGATATTCTCTGGACCATCTGTTGCGCGAGAAAATCCGGTAATCTGATATTGTACAATTTCAGATGCCGGCCTATTGTATCCTGTATGGCTTCAGGATTTACGCTGAGTTTTATAACGTATCTTTTGTTAATCTCGGTCCAGGGAATAGATTCGGCGTAAGCTTTTTTTATATCCAGCACATTACCAATAATAATGTAGTCTAAACCAATATTTATATCCGAAGCCCATAATGCAAAAAACTCCGGCGCCTTATCAGAACTGACGAAAACCCGGCCAACCGTATTTAGTATATTCCTTAATTTATCCGTCATCTCCTCATCAAAAATTTTGCCTTCTTTTACCCCATAGTCTTTATCCAGGATTTTTGCCAAGGGTAGATAAATCCAGAGCGTGGTTTCTGACCTTTGCGTGATTACATCCAGTTTATATTCATCTTTGCATATCTGCTTTACATGATAAGGGATGTCTTTTTCCTTAAAGGAAGGCTCCAGCGAATCTTGGCAACCGGATAAATTTACGTAAAGGAAAAGGCTAAAAAATAGAAGGGCGGATTTTACCAAATTCCTTGAAGATAGCTTCAATTTCATCGTAATTAAGTTCGTCTTTGGCAAGCAATTCTTGGGCGAAGCGATCAAGCAGGCCGGATTCTTTTTTGAGGAGGTCTTCAACTTCTCTCAAGGATTCCTGTAAAATTTCCTGCACTTCATTATTCAGCTGCTGTTTTATCTGTTCTGATACAAAAGAGACGCTTTCACCCCTAAACACACCATAATCCGAACGCATTGTCTCTAATAAACTATAATTACCCACCATGCCTGATTTTCCCATTCCCCATTCCCAGACCATATGATGGGCAATCCACATTGCAGTAGTAAAATCTTGGCTTACTCCGGACGTAGTTACCTTTAACTTTAATTTTTCTGCAGCATATGAACCCAGGTTTACTTTTATATCTCCTAAGTATTGTTCTCTTGTGCGCACATGAATTTCTTCCCGCGGCTGCGGCATAACAAAGCCAAGCGCTCCGCCTCGAGCAAGAATCGTAGCTTTAAAAACGTCCTTGTGCGGGGCTAAAAAATACATGGCAATGGCGTGCCCGGCTTCGTGATAAGCGATTTTTTCCCGCTCCTTTTGGGTAAAAACGATTTTATGTTTGATACCCATCTCAACCCGGTCGTAGGCTTCAGAGATTTCTTTCATTGAAATTGCCTCTTTTTTATTCCGCACGGCAATTAATGCCGCTTCTCTGATAAGGTTAGAAATATCAGCAGGGCTATTTCCTACTGTTAATTTGGCAAGCCTCAAGCGGTCAATCGTCCCATCATATTTTACTTCCTTAAAATAGTATTCAAATAATTTTTCTCTTTCATCTAGGTTAGGCAAATCCACATAGATTTTACGGTCGAATCTCCCTGGCCTGAGCAATGCCGGGTCTAAGAATCCTTCAGGGGCATTAGTTGCGCCGATGAGGATTACATTATAATCTTTTTCTTTAAGGCCATCCATTTCTATAAGGAGTTGGTTTAAGGTGGTATTGGATTCTGTCTGTCCGCCGAAACCCCGGTCAACCGCGCGCTGCGCCCCTACCGCATCAAGTTCATCAATAAAGATAATACAACCGCCTTCCACATAAGCCAATTGCCGGGCTTGTTTAAAGAGTTTTCGGATACGGCTTGCTCCTACGCCTACAAACATCTCGATAAATTCTGAGCCTGACATAGGTATGAAGGGCATATTTGCTTCGGTGGCAATTGCCTTGGCAAGATAGGTTTTACCGCAACCGGGTGGGCCCATCACCAATATCCCCCTTAGAATTTTACCTCCGATTGCCTGTAGTTTTGCGCGGTCAGTAACTAAACGCACTACTTCCATTGCTTCTTCTTTTGCCTCTTCCATACCTATGACATCTTGCCAGTGAATTTTTATATCTTTTCCTTCAACTGGTTTTTTACCTATGTGGGTAAATTTCATCTGTCCGCCACGCATCAGCCAAATCCAAAGCGCCCCGCTTAGGGGTAGGCTGATAACTTGCAGGACCAGGAAAATATAAAAGAATAGGCCATATTGGGCAAGCGCAGCTTTTTTAAAATAAGATTCAGAAGTAGACCAGGCCGTAATGGCATTACGCAGGAAAAATAGAAAAGAAATACCGAGGATGGTAGCCAGGAGTGCTACGGTAATGCCAATCCAGTGAAATTTTAAAAAAAGCTTAATCCTTCGTCCGTTCATATCTATCCAGAAAGGATAAACCTTCCTAAACCTTTAAAGGAAGGGTCAAATCATCCGGAAATAAAATACCATATTTTAATATCTGTGTCAATCTATATCAAAACTTAAATTTAAATTTAGAAAAAGCGTGGTTGACATAACTTAAATTATCCTATATAATTATTCCGAAGATAGCGACTTTTCTGGTATTACTTCGGGATCCCGAAGTAATACTTTGTAGAGAATTTCATTCGGGATAAAACTATGGAATTAAGCGAGATTATTGCCCAAAGAAAGGCAAAATTTGAGCGTCTTTCGGCAAAAGGCGCAAATTTATATTATAATCAGCCTTTCACTGGCCGTATCAATATTGGCGAAGCCCGGCAAAATTTTCAGGAAGGAAGGTCGATAAATATTGCCGGTCGGA
>Ga0210017_1001561_pt1 | contig 19866 bp, 23 predicted proteins | sample CryGeyCG2014_020_FD_183966 | JGI IMG/M metagenome (GOLD analysis project Ga0210017, IMG submission 183966) | Groundwater microbial communities from aquifer - Crystal Geyser CG08_land_8/20/14_0.20 (SPAdes) (version 2) | ecosystem: Environmental > Aquatic > Deep subsurface > Groundwater | place... | reverse complement strand
ATCCCGAACAGTTTCTTCGTGTTGTCGTCGGTGATTTGGGAAATTTCGGGAACCGGCATTTCTTTTATTTCTGCGACTTTTTCGGCAATAAATTTTATGTATGACGGTTCGTTGCGTTTGCCTCTGAAATCTTGGGGCGGCAGATACGGCGAATCTGTTTCCAAAAGTATTTTTTCTATCGGCAGCATTTTTATTACTTCTCTTAAGCCATTTGCGTTAGGATATGTTACAGGGCCATCAATTCCAATATAAAATCCTAATTGCAAAAACTTTTCCGCAAATTCAACCGACGACGAAAAACAGTGGATAACCCCTTTTATATTTTTATGCCCGTCCAAAATTTTATGCACATCTTTTTCCGCCTGCCTACCGGCAGGCAGGCCTGACCGGCAATGGATTATCACTGGTTTCTTGAATTTTTGGGCAATTTCAAGTTGCTTTTCAAAAACAGCAATTTGTGTTTTTTGGTCAACCCTGTTCCTGTAATAATCAAGCCCGCATTCGCCGATGGCAACTACTTTTTCATTGGATAAAAAATCTGAAAAATCAGCAAATTTATCCGCATCATTCGGATGGACACCTATTGCACAAAATATATTTTTATAGTTCTCGCATAGAAACAAAGACCGCTGCCAAAGAACCGGTTCGCAACTTATTTCAATTATTTTTGCAACACCGCAGGATATTGCTCTCTCAATAACTTTTTTTCTGTCCTCGTCAAACGAACCGTCCAAAAGATGGCAATGCGTGTCAATCATTTATTCTTGGGAAAAGTGGCTCGGAAACCTTTTTATCCGCAATTATTTTTTTTATCTTTTCCGATGTCTCCGGCATAAAAGACGAAATCGCCTTTGATATTATTTCAACCGCCGACAGCAGATTCTCAAAAACCAGTTTTAATTTTTCTTTATCCGTCTTAAAAAGAACCCACGGCTTTTCGGAATCAATTGTCCTGTTCGCCTCATCAATAATTTCCCATATCAATTCAAGAGATGCAGTTAATTCAATGTTTTCCATACTTTTTGTAAATTTTTCATCAAAATTATTTAATAATTTCCCTATAGGAAATTCACTGTTTGCCGACGGTGCAACATTTTGCAAAGAATACTTCTCTACCATTGAAAATGTGCGGGAAATAAGATTGCCTAAATTGTTCGCAAGGTCGCTGTTATATCTCTCTAAAAAACTTTTTTCCGAAAAATCACCGTCATCACCGAAAGGAATTTGACGCAAAACAAAATATCTGTAAGCATCGCAACCGTATTTATCAATAAATTTGTGCGGGTTGACGAAATTACCTTTTGACTTTGACATTTTTTCGCCGTTGACCGTCCACCAGCCGTGAGCAAAAACGGTTTTGGGGAGGGGAATGTCAAGCGCTAAAAGCATGGCGGGCCAAATAACCGTGTGAAACTTAAAAATTTCTTTTCCGACAAGATGTATGTCACAGGGCCAAATATCTTTGTCTTCAGCAGCTGAAATATAATTGAGCAGTGCATCAAACCAGACATAAACCGTATGCGTTTCATCGCCGGGAACTGGAATTCCCCATTTCACATTTTTTCTTGAAACGGACAAATCTTTAAGACCCGATTTTACAAAATTGACCATTTCCGACGCCCGCCAGGACGGTTGCATAAAATCAGGATTTTTTTCATAATGTTTAAGCAGTGTGTCCTGATATTTTGATAGTTTAAAAAAATATGATTCTTCCTCAAGACGCTCTACATTTTTAGAACAGTCAGGGCATTTACCTTCGGCAATCTGAGTATCGGTAAAATATGACTCACAAGCGACGCAATACCATCCGCTGTATTTTCCCTTATAGATGTCGCCTTGTCTAAGAAGTTTTCCAAAAACTTCCCGCACTTTTTTTATGTGTCTTTCCTCGGTAGTCCTTATAAAATCATTATATGAAATGTTAAGCCGCTTCCACAGCGACTTAAAATCCCCGATGATACCATCCACCCAATTTTGGCAAGTAACATCATTCTTATTTGCCGCTTCCGCTATTTTTGAACCGTGCTCGTCAGTACCGGTAAGAAAAAATACATTCATACCTTTGAGACGATAATACCTGGCAATTACATCAGCCGCAATAGTGGTGTACGAATGTCCGAGGTGCGGTTTATCGTTTGCATAGTATATGGGTGTAGTAATGTAAAAATTTTTCATTTCAAGTCCTTCGGGTGAAATTTTTCGGTTCGACCATCATCAAACAAAACGGTTGTTTCCGACTTAAAAATGTTTATACCGGTGACTTTTCCTTTACCATCAGGCGTTTTAACTTCATCGCCGACTCGCGGAAATTTTTTTCCCTCCGTTATGTAAAAATTGTGCTCGTAAGCAATACAGCACATAAGGCGGCCGCAGACGCCGGAAATTTTTGCGGGATTTACAGATAGGTTCTGGTCTTTTACCATATCGGTTGTCACGGACGTAAAATCTTTCAAAAATCTTTGGCAACAGCAAATTTCGCCGCAATGTCCGAGTGAGCCTAAAATTTTTACTTCGTCGCGGACGCCTATTTGGACCATTTGAATCCTGGTTTTAAGCACACCGCCCAGTTCTTTCAGCAGTTCGCGGAAATCCACCCGTTCCTCGGCGGTATAATAGATAAAAAGTTTTACCCTCTCAAAAGTGTATTCAATCATTGAAAGATTCATCTTCAACCCGACTTTTTCTATTTTTTCCAAAATCACCGGGAGCATTTTTTTTGCTTTCTGCTTATTTTCTTCAACCTGCCTCGCATCTTCTTCGGTAAAAAACCTGACAACCTTTTTTAGCGGGTCTTTCGTATCTATCATCTGCTCCGGTATAACTACAATCCCGCTTTCCAACCCGTTGTCCGTCTCAACTAAAAGATGGCTGTTCATCGCCACATCAATTGAACCCGCATCGCAATAAATTAAATCTTTCGTTTTTCTTATCTGAACTCCGACGGCAAGCGGCATATTGTTCACCTATTCGGTCGCATATGGCGACCTCACCCACGGTTGAAACCGTGGGCTACATTTATTGTGTGAATTTGCTCCATTGGCGAGGGACTGAAGTCCCTCATTCCGCAAATTCATTTTTTTGTTTTAGATTATTTTTCATCACTTCAAAAGTCAGTCCTATGTTGGCATTTCTTGTTATGTAATTTTTCATTTTTAGAACATATTCCAATTTTTCCGGTTTTTCAACTCTTACCCTTGCGGCGAGCATATTCAATAAATCAACCGCTTCTTTTCTTTCCTTGAATTTTTTGTTTAAGAACTTTCCATTCTGAAAATCAGAAATTATATTTTTGTAATCCGAAATATTTTCTATATTTTTTGCCAGTTCAATCGCACATCCGAGAGAACCCGCCGCTGTAGAATTTATAAATTCCACTTCATCAGACGGTAAATTATATTTTCTAATCTCGTTTTTAATTTCTTCGTCAGATAAAATACCGAAATATATGACTGCACATCTTGAGATTATGGTTGAAGGAAGCGACTTCGGAACCGGCGTAATCAAAACTATCACGGTGTTTTCTGGTGGTTCTTCAAGAATTTTAAGAAGTGAATTGGCAGCGTCCACTCGCATCAGATGCGCGTTGTCAATTATTCTTATATTGTAACCGCCCATAACTGCCCTGAACTGCAACCCCTTTATCATTTCTCTTATCTGTTCAATCGCAATGGAATTTTTTTCTTCCTGTACCGTTATCGTTATAACATCCGGGTGCGTTGACTTTTCTATTTTTTTGCACGACAAACATTCGCCGCAGGGCTTCTTAAAATCTTGCAGGTTCTGGCAATTGAGCATCTGTGCGAATTTAAGTGCAACCTGTTTTTTACCGATGCCGGACTGTCCTACAAACAAATACGCCGAATGAACGCGGTTTTTCTCTATTGCCGAGTTAAGCATATCTATCTGTTTTTGATGACCTATTATTTTCATTTTATTTTTTTCATAACAATGCCAAAAATACATTCTGATATTTTTTTTATGGAGGCATCTGCATCTATTTTGATGAATCTTTTCGGAAATTTTTTCACAAGCCAAATATACCCGTTTCTCACTCTTTTATGGAACAATAAATTTTCTTTTTCCAGACGGTCTTTTCCCCGCAATTTCGCACGGGCAAGACCTTTTCTGATATCCGAATCAAAATAAACGGTTAAATCAGGCACCAGATTATTAGTTGCAATTTTGTTGAGATTCATTATCATTTTTATGTCAAGCCCTCTTCCAAAACCCTGATAGGCGACCGTTGCATCCGCATATCTTTCACAGATAACAATTTTTCCGGATTTAATCGCCGGCGAGATAATTTCCTCAGTATGCTGGGCGCGACAGGACTCATAAAGCAATAATTCCGTAAGCGGCAAAATCTTACTTTCCGGATTTAACAGGATTTTTCTTAAAACCTCCGCTACGACCGTTCCGCCCGGCTCTCTTGTATGAATAACATCATACCCCATGTTCTTAAGTTTTTTTATCAATAAAACCGACTGTGTGGTTTTTCCGCAGCCGTCAGAACCCTCAAATGTTATAAAAAAACTTTTCTTCATGTTCGCTTCGCTCACCCCCGACTAAAGTCGGGGGCTACAACCGACTCGGAACTTATACATGGAACTGAAGCGGAACTTTCTATGTCCATTCCGTGTCTTGTTCCGTGTCTGTTCTGTGTTCCTTACTTCCGTGTCTGTTCCGTGTTTATCTCTCTCCAAGAATCAATAGCCGCAACTTCCAAAAAACCGGGAATCGGCTGATATTTCAAATCGGTATCATACCATACTTCCGGCAGTTCACCGTCCAAAAATTCCCTCGCGGATACGGAACCGAAAAATTTACCGTTACCATCGGAAGAAAATTTACCGGCGCAATGTATAAAACCCGAGAAAAAAACACCGTCAAGAAATTTATGTTCGCCGGTTTGCTCATTTTCAGCATAAACTTTTCCGGAACCGTTACCCTTGAATTCCAAATCACCGAGCACAATTAAACAACCTCTTTGAAAAATCGGTTCATCAATAACAACAGATGCCCGATTGGAAAAATTATTTTGTGAAAACTCTTTGCCGTCTTTGGTATCAACAAAAATTATTTTTTCTTCCTGATTCAACGCCAAAAGCGGTAAAAGGTCCTTCGGAATTGTCCCCCTGAAATATGTGCCTGCCTTTCTTGCCTTTTCTTTTAGCACATTCCAGTTAAGAACATCGCAAAACAAAGGTTGATAACCTGAATAATCGGATGGAATATCAAAATTGTCCTCAGAATCGCCGCCAAAATGTAAGTTTGTAAAACGTTTGTAATCGTCGGAATTTAATTTTTTATTATGCGAAAAATACCCGCGACCGGAAGAATAAATCTGAATGTCGTCCTCTATACTTTTACCGTCAAAAAAAACATCGCCGGAAGAATACAAATGCCCCCACTTGATTTTGCCGGACAAAAGTTTAACCGATGAAAAGGATGTAATTGCATTCTGCAGTTCATTCGGCATAAGATTTACCACAATCACTTCTATTTTTCTTTTCTCGCCGTGAGAATTACCTTCGGAAATTATGCGAATTTTACAGTTAAAATTTTCAACCGTAACTTTTGCTGAACCGTCTGGAAAATCGTTATAAACTATTGAGCCCGACGGACAATTCGCAATGTTTCCTTTCATCTTCCATATTGTTCTGTCAATTGCCCCCTCCGCAACCGCGCGGGCTGATGAAATAGCCCTTATCCTAACGTCTTTTTTTGTCCTGGCTGACATCATAAATACGGTTGATGAACTGAAAATCATAAGCACAGCCATCATCAAAATTAAAAATACCGTTGAATATCCTTTTTGGTTCATAAAATGTAGACCCTGAAATAAATTCAGGGTGACACTTCGTGTCAATTTCTCACAAACACAGAAGATTCAAAACTGAAATTCTCTTTGGAATTACCCAGTTTCATCAACACAGAATATGTTTTATAATCTGAAGACGAAAATTGAATAGACACCAGATTACCGCAAAGTTTTTTTGCCGAATTATTGCGTTTTATAAATAACGAACCGCCGTCCTGATAGTAAAAAATTTTTCCCGACGAAGGCACCATAACAAATGAAATTAAAGAATTCGGAAGATTGCTTTCACTGAATCTGTCAATAACGATTGAAGAATCCTCCGATTGACGCAAATCATTAAGTATATTTTCAAATGCCGAGGCAGATTCATCCCGCAAAATTATATTTGATTGTGTTTTATGCATAGATACAAGGCTATTTTTGAAAAAATATATTACGCCCATTCCTATGATTGAAAGGAACGCAACCGATAAAAGCGCCTCAACAAGCGTGAACCCTTTTTTATTCAATCCGCGTAAGTGGAATATTGACATTATTTCTAAATTCCTGCAAACGGATATTTTCAACGGAAACTGCTTTCGTTCTATAGCCCGCTCTGGATGCGAGCACTGTGAATGTTCCCGCCGGCACAAAATTAAGTTTGTAGTTGCCGTTATAAGAAGTATACGCATTGAGTATTGTCCCGGGAATTTCCACAAAACCGCCCGATATTCCGGAACCGTCCGATGATGTCAACCTTCCCGCTAACGACGAACCGCCCAAATTCGCAGCATCATAATTTGCGAACAACGATGAGAACGCATATTTTTTTTCACCGTCGGAATTAAACCATTTTACGATAATGTTTGCCATTTTTAAGTCGGTCATCACGGGCGCAACGGCAAGAACGCCGAGTTCCTCCGTCATAAACCATACCTCAACCGTCCAGTTGTATTCTCTGCTATTGCTTAAAAAAGTTCCGCTGGATTCGCCTATAAAATAAAACGGAGTGGCACGGAGTTGTTCAAGTTTGCTTTGAGCGAAATTAGAAGCGACAACCAGATCACGCGATGTTTTTTCACCGGCAGTTACTTTCATAATAAACTGGGCGAATGTTATAACAATATAGGAAATTATTGCAAGAACCAGAACGATTTCAAGATAAGTAAAACCTTTTGAACCTCCGACACAAAAACTATCCCGATTTTTGACTGATTTTGGCATAACGCTATGTTTTTTAATACTATCAAAAAAAGCAGGAAAAGTCAATGCCATTTTTGGACGAAGAAACTGCTGGTAGAAAACTTAAAATTTAAACTTTTTCAGTTTTTGGAAATATGAGAAGTCGGTCTGGTCAACTTTTAGCGGAGTAACGGACACATACTTTTTTTCAATCGCAAAAATATCGGTGTTTTTTATAGGATAGCCCGAGAGACGTTTGCCTCCAATCCAATAATATTTGAAACCGCGAGGGCCGGTCCGCTCGGAAATATCATCGTCATAAATCCTCCTGCCCATTTTTGTAACAGCAACTCCTTTTATCTCATCTGTATCTGGAACATTTATATTTAGAAAAGTATACTTAGGTATTTTGTATTTCATCGCTTCTTTGATTATTTTGCAAGCATATTTCGCTGCGATGTTAAAGTTGCCTTTGCCGTTAGGAACCAGTGAAACCGCAAACGACTGAAAGCCAAGCATCGCACCTTCTCTGGCAGCGGCGACAGTTCCCGAATAGATACAATCCTCGCCCAGATTCGGACCGTCGTTAATTCCTGAAACGATTATGTCCGCTTTGCCTTTTAATATGCCTATAATTCCGAATCTCACGCAATCGGACGGCGTGCCGGTTACCGTATAAAAATTTTTTTTCTGTGAAATAAGACGAATGGGTTTATGAAGCGTAATTGAGTGGCTGGATGCACTCATTGGAGAGTCGGGAACTATCACAAAAACCTCGCCTAATTTTTTCATAATTTTGACAAGCGGTTCAAGACCGGCACCGTATAAACCATCATCGTTAGAAATAAGAATTTTCATATTTTTATTACTACTCAGAGCGGAATATACTTTACATTGGTGAAGCACTTCGTCTGTCACCCTGAGTGGAACGAAGGGTCTCGCATTTTAACATCGAGATTCTTCGCCTTCGGCTCAGAATGACATCCTTTTCATGTAAAGTATTTTATGCTCCCCTTAGTAAATCATATTTTTGACTTTTTGTCAAGAATTATGTATAATTTATTTATGTGCCTGGCAATTCCCGGAAAAATTATTCTAATAAAAGATAATATCGCTGATGTTGATTTCGGCGGCGTAGGACGAAAAGTCGGGCTTGACCTTTTGCCTGATGCAAAAATCGGGGATTACATAATTGTCCACGCCGGTTTTGCAATTCAGATACTTGATACCGACGACGCAAAAGAGCGGCTTGATATATTTAAAAAAATCCTGTGACGGAAAATTACTACATTTGTAGTAATTCAGAGATGACAAAACTTGCTAAATATGAACACTATTATTTCTAAAATTAAATCACTCGCAATAAAAAAAACAAACATTATGGAAGTTTGCGGAACACACACGATGGCGATTGCTTCCTCCGGTATAAAATCACTTCTTCCAAAAAATATAAACTTGATTTCCGGTCCCGGTTGTCCGGTTTGCGTAACGCCTGCGGGAATTATTGATTCCGCAATTGAACTTGCAAAAAACAAATGTATTATCATCACTTTCGGAGATATGTTGAAAGTTCCGGGAAGCATCTCCTCTTTGGAAAAAGAAAAATCAAGCGGGTGCGACATAAGAATCATTTATTCGGCCAGCGATTCCATTAAAATCGCTAAAAATAATCCGAAAAAAGAAGTGGTTTTTGTCGGAGTGGGATTTGAAACCACCTCGCCGACGATAGCTGCCACGGTTAAAATTGCAGACAAAGAAAAAATTAAAAATTTTTCCGTGATATCTGCATTCAAATTAATTCCACCGGCGTTAAAAATAATTCTTGAGCAAAAAAAAATAAAAATCGACGCTTTTATCCTTCCGGGGCATGTTTCGGCGATTATCGGCTTCCAACCGTACGGATTTATTTCTAAGAAATTCAAAACACCCGCTGTAATTACCGGTTTTGAACCGTCAGATATACTTGAAGGAATTTTTTTTATACTTAAGCAGATTAAATCAAATAAACCTGAAATTGAAATTCAATATAAACGGGCTGTAAAACCACAAGGAAATCCTTTTGCCGTGAAACTTTTATATTCCGTATTTGAAGAAACGGATTCTCAATGGCGGGGAATCGGAATTATTAAAAATTCGGGATTAAAATTCACAAAAAAATATGAAAATTACGACGCATTAAAAAAATTCAAAATAAAAATTAAAAACATAAAAGAACCGGCAGGATGTTTGTGCGGGAAAGTGTTGACGGGTATTGCCAAGCCCCAACAATGCGGATACTTCGGGGAAAACTGCACGCCGTTAAACCCGATAGGACCTTGTATGGTTTCATCCGAAGGCACCTGCGCCGCATATTATAAATACGGATTTTGACGATTTTTGACATTTCAAAAAACTTATTTTTAGACGGTAAAACTAAATCTACTTCCGTAGTTTCGTAGTTGCGAAAGTAGTTGAATAGATTATTAGAACAATTTAATATGCAAAACAAAAAAATAATACTATCAGATGGGGCGGGAGGAAAATCAACCCATAATTTAATAGAAAATATATTTCTTAAAAAATTGGGCAACCCGATATTAAATCGCCTTGACGATTCTGCCAACTTCCCGCTTCCTATTCGCGGAGTTTACCCCGCACTGCGATGCGGGGCTCACCCCCCCACGCCTAAAGGCGTGGGCTACAAGTCGGGGGCTACAACCCACTTCCGACTTTGTTTCACCACCGACTCATATGTAGTAAAACCGATTTTTTTTCCCGGAGGCGACATCGGAAAACTTTCCGTCTGCGGAACAATCAATGATTTGGCGGTGATGGGCGATAAACCCCTCTATATTTCGCTTGCTTTTATTCTTGAAGACGGTCTTGAAATAGAAAAACTGGAAAAAATTGTTTCGTCAATCGCCGAAACATCAAAAAAAGCGGGCGTGGAAATTGTTTGCGGCGATACAAAAGTAGTTGAGAAAGGCGCATGTGATGAAATTTTTATAAACACATCCGGGATAGGAATCGTGAACGATAAATTTAACATTTCAGGGCATAATGCGAGACCCGGCGACACCGTAATAATATCCGGAACGATTGCAGACCACGGGATAGCGATATTAAATGCGCGACAGGAATTGGGGCTAACTGGTAATTTAGGAAGTGATGTCGCACCGTTAAACAATCTTGTTAAAAAAATGCTTGAAGCAGGGGAAATTCATGTAATGCGCGACCCGACCCGGGGCGGATTGGCGACCACACTCAACGAAATTGCCGAACAATCAAATGTCGGAGTTGAAGTTGAGGAGAAAAAAATACCGATAAAAAAATCCGTAAAAGTTGCTTGCGAGATGCTCGGACTGGACCCGCTTTATGTTGCAAACGAAGGGAAACTTATTGCAATCGTAAAGGAAAAAGACGCTCAAAAAATATTATCAGCGATGATAAAAAACACTCTCGGAAAAAATTCAGAAATTATAGGAAAGATTATTTCAAAACCAAAAGGCGTGTATCTTAAAACCAAAATCGGCGGAACCCGAATTCTTCAAATGCTTGACGGCGACCAACTCCCGAGAATTTGCTAAAAATAAATTTTTTGACGGGATTAACAGGATTTTTTTTATGTCTTTATCCTGTAAATCCTGTCTGAATTAAAAATCTGTATTTAGAACTTTTTTTTAGTAAGTCCTATATTTTTTGAAGAAATCTTTTTTTCCCTGATGGAATTTCTCCGTTTTTATGCTCTCTCTTATTCTTTGCACCAAATTCAACATAAAAGTCAAATTGTGCAAAGTGGCTAACCGCAAACCTAAAATTTCATCGCAGCGGAATAAATGGCTCAGGTATGCTCTTGTAAAATTTTTACAGGTATAACAACCGCAATCGGAATCTAACGGCAAAAAATCATTTTTATACTCGGCATTTCTTATGTTTATTTTTCCCGTTGATGTAAACGCCTGCCCGTTCCTCGCATTTCTCGTCGGAAGAACGCAGTCAAACATATCAATCCCTCTTTCAACACATTCCCACAAATCCTCCGGAGTGCCGACACCCATAAGATATCTTGGACTGTTTTCCGGCAGAAATTTTTCCGTTTCAGAAATTATTTCATACATCAACTCATTCGGTTCGCCGACGGACAGCCCGCCGAGCGCATAACCGTTAAAATCCAGTTCAACCGTCTTCTGGGCGGACTCTTTCCGCAAATCGCTGTATGTAGAACCTTGCACAATACCAAATAATAGTTGGAAGTTGGAAGTTGGAAGTTGGAAGTTTATATTTTCTTCATACTTCAATCTTCGCACTTCAAACTCTGCTTTGCTCCTCTTCGCCCAGCGGAGCGTCATTTCTAACGATGATTTTGCATAATCATGCTCAACCGGATAGGGTGCGCAATCGTCCAAAACCATCATAATGTCGGAGCCGAAAATTTGCTGAATTTCAATAACCTTTTCCGGAGAAAAAAAATGCTTTGAGCCGTCTATGTGCGATGTGAACTCAACGCCTTCCTCTGTAATTTTTCTCAATTTTGAGTGCGAGAAAACCTGAAAACCGCCGGAATCTGTCAAGAGCGGTTTTTGCCAATTGATAAACTTATGCAAACCGCCGGCATTTTTTATAACTTCAATCCCGGGCCGCAGATACAAATGATAGGTATTGCCCAGAATAATCTGCGCGTTTATTTCAATAAGTTCTGCAGGTGAAAGCGTCTTAACGGTGCCAAGCGTGCCGACCGGCATAAAACAGGGGGTTTCTATATTTCCGTGAGCGGTGTGTAAAATCCCGACACGCGCAAAACCGCTTTTTTTTAATAATTCAAAACTTTTTGTTTTAATCATTATATATTCTGTACTTTTTAAATTTGCCGTTTTTATACAGCCAAATTAATAACCATTCGGAATCTATACTAATAAAATTATCACGCTCTGGGCCCATGTAATAAATCAAATCCTTATCTACTTTTTGAAAATATGGGGTATCAAGCGATGTTCCCAATAAATATTCTATTTCGGGTTTAGTTTTACCCGGCAATATATTTTCAACTAAATCTTTTAACATCATCTCTCTTTTACTTAAGCCGTTTTCATAATCACTTGAAGTTTTAGATTTCCATACTACAGAATCAAATTTCATTAAATCAGAACCCGAAGCCAAGTGTTCCGGAAGAATTGATGCAATCCGCCAAAACGAGAAAAAAAATAACATAAAAATTATTAATGAAATTGGTCCTAAATATAAATAATATGTTATTTCTTTTTTGGTAATTTTTTTAATGAGTATTACTGTTGTTGAAATTATAGTAAATAAAATTAAAGAAATTAAAAGTAATGCAAAAAACATGAAGTAACAGAAATAAATAAGTTGGCTGTTTTTTGACGATGCAAGATATTGCTCTGAAAAGGCAATTAAATTGATTAGGAAAGAAAAAATAATAATTATTCTTGAAGATTTTAATATTTTGTTTTTCATGTTCCCATTATTTTTATAGAAATTCATTTTTTAATCAGAGGAAAAACTATCAGGGCTACGCTCTGCGGCTACTCGCTACTCGCTATTTTCCGAGCGATTTTTACAAAAACTTGTTGCCGTTGATATACAGTATAAACATGCAGTCAAAATACTTCGCCGCTTTTTTGAGAAGCATCGTCCTTTCAAGAAAAATCTCAAAATATTCGCCGATGTCAATAACATTTGTATCAACCGTTAATTCCAGAGAAATCGTTTTTGAGGCGGCGTCAACCCGCAAAAAAGAATTTTTACAGGAAAGATTCACGCGAGTATGTTCGTCAAGACCTTCGCTTTTATGACTTCTTACCCTTGAAAAATGGACATCGGTCTTATCGCCTAAAATTACCGCGGCGGTTATCTGCGAGTTCGGAATAATATCTTTTTCTTCGTGAGAACCAACTGCGCTTAATATGACAAGAATTTCCTTGTAAGGCATTCCGAGACGCTCTAATATCCGTTTTGACAAAATCGCACCGGACAACGCATGCTTGTGTCTTTCTATAGCGTTTCCTATATCGTGAAGATACGCGGCGATTTTCGCAAGTTCAATATCCCTCTTCGGATAACCGAGATAAGAAAGAACATTGCCGGCAATCGCCGACGACAACTTCGCATGCCTTAACCCATGCTCCTTGTATCCGATAGCGGCAAAATTTTTATCCGCCGTGTCAAGAAGCATCTTCACATATTCATCATTCATCACATCGTTAAAAGTTATTTCAGCCATAAAATCAATGGAACTACAATTAAAGTCATAACCAGCCCGACCGTTATCATAGACGACGCAAACGAATAATCAGCATCGTATTTTTTATTGAGAATGTATGTGTTAACCGCAGACGGCATGGAACTTGATAAAAGACAGACCCCTTTCACGGTGCCCGTTATATTAAAAACTTTGCAAAAAATATATGCAACTATTAGTCCGCCGAACATCCGAAAAAAAACTCCTACGAAAACTTTTTTTAATGTTGAAACATTGATTGAACGTATTTGATAACCGACAAGGCACAACATCACGGGAAGTGTAACGGAACTTAATAATTCAGAAAAATTTATCAGTCCGTCGGATAATCTAACACCTGTCAAATTCAAAAAAATCCCGAAAAACGCAAAATACAATACCGGTAGACGAAAAATCTCTTTTACCGAGCCGGATACAAACCACAATCCGAAACTAAAATGCAAAATGGTCAGTATTATATTGTATATTATAGCATAAAAAGTGCCGTCTTTCCCGAAAAAAATTGTGTTCAGCGGAATTGCAAGATATGCGGAGTTCATAAAAATAATCGGCAATGCAATATCGCGAAAATTACTTTTAAAAATTTTTGAATGCAGGAACGCAAATAACATGCCGACAAAACATACCGCTATAACGGTAAAAATTATTATTCTTGCGTTAATTATATTTTCCGACAGAGGCGCCGACCACATTGCAAAAAAAACAAAAATCGGAATTAAAAAATAGAGAGCAAGGTTGACGAAATAACTTACAAACAATTCTGCATTCTTAAACTTTAATTTTATAAAAATCCACCCGATAAAAATATACGGGATTATTCTGGCAAGCAAACTGAATAACAAATTCATTTTTGTATTTTACAAAAAAATGTTGACTTTTGAAAGCAAAAAAAATAAAATAAGGCAGGATTAAGTGATGTGGTCGCAGGTTTTAACCTGCGATAAGGATTAAGAAGAAAACTTAATACTTAAAGCGAACGAAGTAGGCGGCTTAATCCTTAATCCCGAACGGAGGAATTTATGATGGATTTTATCAGACGGCATATGAAGATAATCTTCTGGATTATTCTGCTCAGTTTTTTATTTGCAACTTTTGCATATTTCGGCGCGGGAGGAATTTTAACGAGAGGCATTGATACTGTTGCGACGGTAAATAATCAAAAGGTTTCTTATTCAGAGTTCAGTAGAGCGGTATCCCGGGCAATAGAAAATCAGCGCGAAAAAAAAAAGGATGCAGAACTTACCGAGAGCGACTTACAGCAGATAAAAATGGGAGTGCTGCAGGATATGATTTCCGAAGAAGCGTTTTATCAGATTGCACTTAAATACGGGATAACCGTAACCGATGCGGAAGTTGCGGCGCACCTCCGGCAAATACCGGCATTTCAGAAGAACGGACATTTTGACCATCAAACATACTTTCAAACATTGCGTTACGGCTTAAAAATGAACTATGACGAATTTGAAAAATCAAGAAAACGGGCATTGGCAGTGGACAAAGTAAGATTTTTGATTTATCTTCTTTCAAAGGTTACTGACAAAGAAGCGGAGATGGAATATCTCAGGAGAAACGGAAACACAAAAAATTTTGCAAAGGAAAAGGACAAATTTATTGATACGCTCCGCAATGAAAAAAGAATTTTACTTTTTAACCAGTGGATAGCAGTGCTGCAGCAGAAAACAAAAATTCAGGACAATCTTGCAAAATTTGAACAACAGGGAGGGAGATGAGTATTATGGAATTTTCAACGGTTTTTTACTCTTTAATCGCAGGGACAGCAACAATAACCGGGACACTTCTCATTTTTTATTACGAGGATTATGCAAAAAAAAACTCCGTCTATTTTATAAGTTTTGCGGCAGGAGTGATGCTTGCGACATCGTTTTTTCACCTGATACCCGAAGCAATAGAAATATCGGCAAATGTTCCCGCGTGGGTGCTTTGCGGATTTTTAATTTTTTACATAATTCAGAACTTTTTAATAACGCTTCATCCCTGCGCCGACGAACATTGCGAAGTTCACCAGTTAGGCATAATGTCATTTATCGGACTTTCCGTCCACTCACTTTTAGACGGTGTCGCAATAGCGGTTGGATTTGAAGTTTCGTCAAAGATAGGGTTATTCACTGCAACTGCCGTAATTTTGCATGAATTTCCGGAAGGACTTGTAACCACAGGAATTTTAATTCATACGGGTGAGGTAAGAAAAAAAATCTGGATTTATTCAATGATTGTAGCGCTGGCAACACCGTTCGGTGCAATCGCTTCACTTTTATTTCTAAAAAATTTACCGTCTGACATTTTAGGAATGCTATTGGCTATAACATCGGGCTCTTTTATTTATCTTGCAGCGGCGGATTTAATCCCAGAAATTCATAAATCAAACAGAAAAATAAACAGCGTAATTTTACTCTTCGGAATTTTTCTAATTTTAATACTCGGCAAAATTTTTCATTGATAAAGGAGGAAAAATGAGCGAAGTTGTTTTGACGGATGCGAATTTTGATGACGAGGTTTTAAAATCAGCGGTTCCTGTACTTGTTGATTTCTGGGCGGTGTGGTGCGGGCCTTGTCAGATGATATCGCCAGTAATTGAGGAACTTGCGAAAGAATTCGCCGGAAAAATAAAAGTCGGAAAATTAAATGTAGATGAAAATCCTGAAAAATCATCCGAGTTCGGCGTTTCTGCAATACCGACGCTTCTAATTTTCAAAGACGGAAAAATAGCTAAAAAAATCGTAGGGTTTTCGGGAAAACCAAAATTAGTCGCAGAAATAAATTCAGTTTTGTAATTTAATGTATAGGAATTTCAAAATCGCCACAGAATAACATAGATTTTCACAGATTTAAGGTATTAAATTTTCTGTGTTGTTCTGTGAAATTCTGTGGCTAATATCTTGTCAAGCATTTTTTGGAATTTTTTCAGAGGGAAGCCGACAACATTCAGATAATCGCCTTTTATATTTTTCACAAAGCGATCATCTTTTGATTGGATTGAATACGCCCCCGCCTTATCAAGATATTTTCCGCAGACGTTTTTTATATTTTTTTTCGAAAGTTTTCTGAACTGAACTGCCGTTTTTTCATAATCAACAATCTGCTTTTTACCGGCGATATCTAAAATCGCCACACCCGTATAAACAAAATGTTCGGAACCGGAAAGTTTTCTTAAAATTTTTCTTGCTTCATTTTCATTTTTTGGTTTTCCTATTATTTCTCCGTCCAAAACAACAATCGTATCCGCCCCTATAATTATTCCATTGCGACTGATAGCCTTTGCTTTTTTTAGGGCAAGAAATTTGACTATTTGAGAGGGTTTTTTGCCGAAAATGTTTTCCGATATTTCCGGATGAACGATTTCAAATTCGTATCCTGCATCTTTAAGTATTTTTTTTCGCTGCGGTGATGCCGAGGCGAGAATGAATTTCATATTTGGAGGGTGCCGATTTTATAGCCGCATTTTTTGCATCGGCCGACTTCTAATCCGACGATTTCCGTATTATAACCCTTTCGTTCTATCAGAATTTCTTTGCAGTGCGGACAATATGTCCTATTATATTCCAACTCCATTACATTTCCGAGATAAACATGTTTCAATTTTTTTAGTGCGATTTTCCTTGCTTTTTCAAGCGTGGGAAACGGGGTTGCTTTGATTGTCATTTTGTAGCAGGGAAAATATCTCGAAAAATGAAGCGGGGTTTCCTCGCCCAAAGACCATACCCAGTCAACCAGATCGGAAATTTCCTCGTCGGAATCGTTCAAGCCCGGAATAATCAAATTTGTTATTTCAACATGCTTTTTCTTTTTGACAAGTATCTCAACCGTCCTCAAAACAGGCGCAAGTTTCCCGCCGCAGTATTTTTTATAAAATTCATCCCGGAATGATTTAACGTCTATGTTTGCAGCATCTATATTTTCCACTATATTATAAAAAGGTTCCTCATTTATGTAACCGTTTGAAACAAGAACGTTTTTTAGCCCGTATTTTTTTGCTTCAGCCGTTGTTTCCTTCAGCCACTCGTAATTTATTAACGGTTCATTGTATGTATACGCGATTCCTATTGAACCATACTGTTTTGCAAGTGCAACCGCATCCGAGGAGGACATGTCCCTTAAAATACTCCCATCAAAACCCGACTGTGAAATTTCAAAATTCTGGCAGAACTGACAGTGAAAATTACAGCCGAGAGTGCCAAGTGATAAAATCTCACTGCCGGGATAAAAATGGTAAAGCGGTTTTTTTTCTATCGGGTCCATTGAAACGGAAGTGAACTTGTCGTAAGTAAGAGAAAAGAGTTTGCCGTCAACATTTTTTCTAATGCCGCAGTTCCCGACTTTACCGTCGGCAATTATGCAATACAACGGGCACAAATTACATTTTACCAGTTTTTTTTCTTTGTTACCGTAGATCTCGAAATACAACGCGTCTTTCATTTTGTCTCTTTTTCTATCCATTTAAGATAATCCGGGTTGCCGTCAATTATCGGCAAAAAAATTATTTCCGGGACGGTGTATGAATGCAGCAATTTTATTTTTTTTATCAGTTTTTTGGCAAGCGAGATTTTTGTTTTCATTATCAAAAGCATTTCTTGTGATTTTTCAATTCTCCCCTTCCACCAGTAAATTGATTTGATTTTCTCAACGATATTGACACAAGCCACGAGATGCTCTTTTACAACTCCATCGGCAATTTTTCTTGCTTCCTTTTTATTTGCCACCATTACAAAAACCACCGCGTATTTCATTTTTTCCTTACCCTTTTACAAAAATTTATAGTCGGACATTTTTCACATTCAGGATTTTTTTTACAGAATTTTTTTGCAAGTGTGACAATTAAAGCGTGATATTCTTTGTAAATTTCTGTATCTTTGGGAATGTTTTTCTCAAAAAACTTCTGTATTTCTTCGTATTTTTCACTTTTGAAAATCCCCAACCGATTAACAAGCCGTTTTGTGTATGCGTCTACCACAAAATACGGTTTTCCGAGGGCATATAACAAAATTGAATCTGCCGTTTCGGGACCGACACCATTTAATGCCAAAAGTTGTTCTCTTGTAATATCATTAAACCGAACAAGTGTTCGGCACCGAACATTTGTTCGGCTTTTAGCAAAAAAATCAGTATGGCCTCGTCGGTGACTACCCGAACAAGTGTTCGGGGCGAACAAATGTTCGGCAAAACTTTTTAAGCGTTTGGCTTTTTGTTTATAAAAACCGGAAGGTCTTATCAGGGTTTGCAATTTTCTCAAATCTACTGTTGCTATTTTCTCTATATCTAAAAAATTTGTTTTTCTTAAATTGGAAAGCGCTTTTTCAACATTGCTCCATGCGGTATTCTGGGTAAGTATTGCACCAACCATTATTTCAAACTTTTCTTCATCATTCAAATGTTTTTTACAAGGATTATAGATGCCGGCAATGGGCCACCAGCCCTGAGGACCAAAATGTTTTAGCAACTTTTTGTATATCTTAAACAGCAATAGAATCCTTTTTGTATTACAAAAGTTTTAACTGACGGAAGTCCTCTTTTTTACCGAGCAAAAGTAATAAAATTGCTTTCTGAACATGCAGTCGGTTTTCTGCTTGGTCAAAAACCACTGAATTTTCACCATCAATAACTTCATCGGTAATTTCTTCACCTCTGTGTGCAGGCAGGCAATGCATCACAACACAATCCGGTTTTGCATAAGTAAGCAAATGCTTACATACTTGATAGGGTTTAAAAATCTGTTTTCGTTTATCCCGTTCTTCGTCTTTGCCCATTGATGCCCAGACATCCGTATAAATAACATCGGCATCTGCGACATCTTCGGACTTGTTTGATAACGAAATTTTGGCGCTTGTTTCTTTTGCAATCTCAACCGCTTTCTGATAAATTGATTTTTCCGGTTCGTAGCCCGACGGCGTTATCACCATAAAATTCATAGAAAGTTTACTACATAAAAGCATCAAGGAATTAGCGACATTATTTCCATCGCCGATATAAACAAATTTAAGATTCTTCGCTCCGCTCAGAATGACTTCTAACTTCTGACTTCTGACTTCTGACTTCTTTTCCAAAATCGTGAACAAATCGCCTAATGCCTGACAGGGATGCTCTAAATCAGTTAAACCGTTTATTACCGGGATTGTTCCGTGAAGGGCGAGTTCAACAACATCTTTATGGTCAAAAGTTCTTATCATAATTCCGTCAACATATCTGGAGAGCGTTTTTGCAGTATCACTGATTGACTCGCCGCGCCGAAGTTGTAAATCCTGACCACTTAAAAAAAGCGCTGTGCCTCCCAATTGATACATTCCGACTTCAAACGAGACCCGCGTCCTTGTTGACGGTTTAGAAAAGACCATTGCCAGCGTTTTGCCTTCAAGCGGCATATATCTTTTATGTTTCGGCATTTCTTTTAACGCCTTTGTGGTCTCAAAAATCTCAAGAATATCCTTTTTTTCCAAATCCGAAATTGAAATCAAATGTTTTGTTTTCATAGTAGTTTTATTATATCAAATTCAAAAAAGTTTTTCAAGGAAAAAACAAAGAGAACCTTCTTTCTTTCCAAAAACCGGAAGAGCAAGATAAGTCCCCTTTATTTTTAGTACAAAACCGAATTAGCGGTTTTTTGGGTTAAAACTTTATACCAAGTCCAACACCAGCC
>Ga0210017_1001560_pt1 | contig 19872 bp, 25 predicted proteins | sample CryGeyCG2014_020_FD_183966 | JGI IMG/M metagenome (GOLD analysis project Ga0210017, IMG submission 183966) | Groundwater microbial communities from aquifer - Crystal Geyser CG08_land_8/20/14_0.20 (SPAdes) (version 2) | ecosystem: Environmental > Aquatic > Deep subsurface > Groundwater | place... | reverse complement strand
ATCAACTTTTTGACTGTCGAAAACAGCGCTGTCCACTCCGCGCACATAAGCTGTTGCGGCTATAACTCCAGGAACCTTGTTGATATCTTCAAGCTCGTCTAGCTTCAATGTCGTAACTGTTATGCCCATTACTGAAGCCGGCGGACCATTTTCGTCAGCCGCGCCAGGAGTTATACCAAAAAGATTAGAGCCAAAACTAGATATTTCATTTACCAAAAGACTTTGCGCGCCTGCGCCAACTGACATGATAACAATTACCGAACCAACGCCGATAATAATGCCAAGTATTGTCAAAAATGCGCGTTTTTTGTTAGCGCGCAGACAGTTTAAAGATAATTTAACACTTGATAAAAAATTCATTTTATAAACAATAGAATTCCATTTGGCAAAAAATGGAATTCTTTCATTTTTATTTTACTAGTCCATTTTTTAAGTCTACCCTGCTTTGGACGCTACTGTCAGATTCAAGAATACCGTCTCTAATTTTAATTATTCTTTTGGCTGTATTGGCCGTATACTGTTCATGGGTTACCAAAATTATAGTTTTGCCTTTTTCATTTAAATTAACAAGAATTTCCATCACCTGCTGTCCTGACATGGAATCAAGATTGCCAGTCGGCTCGTCCGCAAAAATGACTTCCGGATTATTAACCAGGGCGCGCGCTATGGCAACTCTCTGCTTTTCTCCGCCGGACAATTGGTTTGAAAAATGATCCAACCGATGCTCAAGTCCGACTGATTTCAGGGCTTTCATTGCCGCCGATGCTTTGTCTCGGGCGCCATTATATTCCAATGGCAAAATAACATTATTTAAGACAGTCGTGCGCGCCAAAAGATTGAATGACTGGAAAACAAAACCAATTTTTTTATTGCGCAATTCGGCCAATTTATTGTCATCAAATTCATTTATATTTTGGCCTTCAAACAAATATTCTCCGCTAGTGGATCTGTCTAGAAAACTCAAGATATGCACCAATGTAGACTTGCCAGACCCGGAAGGACCCATAATAGCTACAAAATCGCCTTTGTCTATCTCAAAACTCACGCCATGCAAAACCTTGGTTATGACTTCACCCGTTTCAAACTGTTTTTTTATATTCTTAATTTTTATTAAAACATCTTCCATGTTAATGATAACTGATAATTACTTTTGTTTGTCATTGACAAATGTTATCACCGTATCTCCTTTTTCCAATCCGTTCAAAATTTCTATATAATCATCGCCCCTTAAACCGACAGTAATATTTTTTTCTTCCTGCGTTTTGTCAGCGCGTAAAACAGTAACAATTTTATCGCCGTTTTTCTGTTTAACCGCTCGCAATGGCACGCGCAGAACGTTTTCTTTCTTATCAGTTTCAATGACAGTGTTGGCGGTCATGCCATGCTTGATTCCTTGCACGTCATCTTTAAAGTGCACCTTAACTTGGTAATAAACAACATCCTGAATAATAGTTTCCGCGGGGTCCACAAAAATTACGAAGCCTGGGAATACGTTGTCATCGCCAAAAGAATCAAGCGTTATATCAGCCATCTGGCCGATTCTAATTTTAGCAATATCAGATTCAGGAATATTCACATCTATTTCCAGTTTAGCTTCACCGATCATTTCTACCACAGCTAATGCCAAAGAAGTTTGTTCGCCGACTTTGTTATTAATTTTGATGACTACTCCGTTAACTGGCGCCTTGATAATCGCGTCTGATAATTTTGATTGCGCCAAAACAAGGTTGGCTTCGGTTTTTGCTATTTTCGCATTATACGCGTCTATCTCATAGTCTTCAGGCTCGGCCGTTTTGAATTCTAATTGCGCTTTCGCCAAATCAAACGCATCCCCGGCAGCGTCGACAGCATCTCTAGCTTTCAGAATTTGTTCATTATAATAGACCTGTTTATTCGTCCAGTTTGATTGGCTGGCATAAATATTATTCCTAGCCGTGGAAATCTTCACTTGCTCGCTTTGTATGCCGGTTATCAAAGCGTCAAGTTCAGTTTGTGTTAGATTATTGGAAATGATCGTATTTTCCAAAACAAAAAAAACTGAAGAAAGGCACTCTCTTGTCTTTTCAAGCGCGTTCTTTACCACTTCAATGGCATTTAACGTTTGTTCATCGCTTGAGCCTTCATCAACCGCTTTGATTAATATTTTTGCCTCATTGATAATATCACCGGCTTCGCTCTGGCTTTCTTGCGCTAGCGGAACTGACATACTGTCAAGCACGCCAAGAGTATATCCAGCGTCTTCGTTATTTAAAGTATTGTCAACAACTTCCATGGCAGTCTCGGCGACTATCAATTCATTATTGAGATCAACAATCGCAGTGTTTTTTAAATTTTTGAGTTCCACAAGAGATTTTGATATAAGACTTTCAAGATCATTTCTTTTAGCGCCAAAATCCCCGCCTTTTTGTTCCACTGTTATCTCTGAAATGCGAATATCTCCCTCTGTTGCACCTGCTAATAATTTTTTGAGGTTAGCTTGTGCCTCTATTAAAACGCTTTCAGCGTCTTTAACTTGGCTGTGCAACGCGCCAGCTTCAAGTACGGCGAGAACTTGCCCGGCCTTGACTTGCTCGCCTTCACTTACATTAATTGATTCTATCCTGCCGGTTGTTCTGAAATTCAATTCAATATCTTCGGCAGCTACAACAGAGCCGGTCGCATCTACATTCTTGGCTACTGCGCCGATATCAACGAAAGCCGTCACAAATTCAGACTGGTCTTTATTTCTGTCAGCAAAAACTAAAATAATGCCTCCTAAAATAACCACTGCAATAATTACATAAACAATTTTCTTCATACAAATAAATTGTTAAATTAAACCGTTAAATTGTTAAAAAATTACAATTTGATATTTTGAACTATCTTCATAAAACTGTCGACTTTAAGACTGTTATTTCCGACTATGACTCCGGTTAAAATATTGCCAATAATAAAATCGTTAATATTTTTCTCATCAACGCTCCCGCCATAAATCACCTGAAATTTATCCGCAAAACTCTGGTCAAGATCAATTGTCGTATGAATAATAATTTGTATTATGTATTCAACTATATTATGCCTGATTGCCTGTCCGGAGCCAATCACCCATACTGGTTCGTAGGCGATCACAATCCGCTGATTTTCTTTAAGTTTGATGTCTTCAAGCGCCTTCGTTACTTGGTCAATAATTATTACCTCTGTTTTTTTATCATGATATTCGTCAAACGTCTCTCCAACGCACACAATTGGAACAAGTTCATTATCCAGCGCGGCTTTGATTTTTTGGTGAACATCCTCATTTGTATCTTTGCCGTACTTTCGAAATTCAGAATGTCCAATAATAGCATACTCTGCACCGAGCTCATGAGCCACTGCCGGCGAAATCTGTCCCGTGTATGAACCAGTATTATGATAAAAAATATTTTGCACTCCGAGTTTTATGGGGCTTCTATCAACGATTTTGCCGACCTCGGCCAAAGAAATATGTGAAGGGCAAATAATCATCTCAATATTTCTCTCATTTAAATACATCCACGCGAATCTGTCAACTATTTCTTCAGCCAGATTTATACTCTCTCTGTTGGAAAGTTTCATCTTCCAGTTCGCTACTATAAGTCTTTTTTTATGATTCATATTTTTAAATAAACAAATGAATAAAAAAATAAATTTATATAAAATAATTTAATGGCAATACGCCGTAAAAGATTAAAACGCTAATATATAAATTCCTAAACTGGTAAAACTGACTATTGCCGCCGCTATTATAGCTCCAATGCTTACCAATATAAAAGATTTTTTTTTCTCTATGCCAAAAAGCCACGCAGCGATTGATCCTGTCCATATGCCAGTTGTCGGCAATGGTATGGCGATAAACAGCACCAAGGCTAAATCTCCAAAACGTTGATATTTGTCATAAAATTTATTTCTTGTTCTTAAAAATATCCAATTGAAAAATTTCCTAAAAAATTCTGATTTTGAAAATAAATAAGATGCCAAAGGATTTATCAAAACTATAATCAAAAAGCCAATGCTCAAATTACCCAAAAGCGACCAGAACAACGCAGACGATATCGGCAAGCCATAGACAAATAAACCCATTGGAATTGAAACCCTCACTTCGGCGATCGGCAGCATTGCCATAATGAACGTTGCCAATTCGCCCGGCAAATTATTTAAAAAAGAAAAATTCATAAATTCATAAAAAATTTACAAAAAACTAACTAATTATTCCCACTGCCAATTGTCCAAAATCCACTGTCCAAGAAACTTGTTGTCCTGGAATCTCTCGTCATTTGATTTAGCTCCAAGAATCACAATAATAATTCCATCTGTAACTTGATCGTTTTTTATCAAATTAACAAGACAGTATCCAGCCTCTTCAATATATCCTGTCTTGCCTCCAATGGGTTTCAAATAGCTTCCCAAGAGCTCATTTGTATTTTTAATATAATGTTTATTTCCGCCAACAGCTTGAAATGCATAGCTTGCGGATGATAAAGCATCCACTATTTCTTTTATTCCCATGGCATAATTGAGCATCATCGCCACATCTTTCGCGGTTGACATGTTGCCCGGGTCAATGCCTGTTGGTTCAACAAATATACTATTCTTCATGCCTATTTCTCGCGCTCGGCTGTTCATTCTTGCTATAAATTCTTGATACCCAAGCCGCGTAGCATGAGCCAACTCATAAGCGGCATTATTGGCAGAACCAATCAGCGCTGTATTTAAAATATCTTTGAGTTTAACAATCTCGCCCGACAAAAGCTGGATCTTACCGCCATTTGCCTTGTCGTCTTGCGTTATTTGTACTGATTTATCTAAATCAGGATTTTGTTCAAAAAAAACAATGGCTGTCATTAGCTTTGTCAGACTCGCAATTGATCTAGCTTTGTATGCTTCTTTTTCGTACAATATTTTTTTAGAAGCCACATCAAAAACAATGGCGCTTTCAGCTCCAATCACAGGCCTAAAGCTGTTTGTTAATCTTCTTTTGGGAAATCCAAAATCTGAATTCTGGCTTACGCTCAAAATAATCCCACTAATGGGTCCTATCAATTGCGACGCAATTATCAAGCTTACAAAAAAATTAAACATAAAAAGTATCTAACACCTAAAAACATCTGCTCTTTTGTTTCCACGCGGTTCAAGATTATTGTTGAAATTTATGATTTTAGACCACCATCAGTTTTAAGTTCATCTAATACTTCAGATATTTCTTCTCTTCTTGACAACTCTTCATACGTTGGCAACTCTTTAACTGATTTTATCCCAAGATGCTTAATAAATTCCATGCTAAGAGCATATATATTGTTGTCAATTATTTTATCTTCTTTAACATCAATTAAGCCTTTTATCAAAAGATTTCTGATAATCAAACTACAGTTTACTCCGCGGATAGTCTCCAAATCAAGCTTGCTTATAGGCCCGCGATAAGCGATCACGGCCAAAGCCTCTAACTGCGGACGAGTGAGTTCGCAACTGATTTCTTCTTTTAAAAATTCCGCAAGCAAATCTGAATTGGCTTCGCTTGAAACCATTTGCACTTCGTCGTTATTAATTAAAATATTAATCCCGTTTTCGGCGTTATTATATTTATTTTTCAGACTTTCAAACACAATCTCTATTTCGTCTTTTGAGCGTCCGCAAAGCTTGGCAATCTGTTTTAATTTTATGGGTTTGTCTGCAGCGAACAGGATTGATTCTATTTGTGATGATAGCATAATATTGAATTCATTATTCTTCTTTTTGCGCCAATATGTTTTCTTGACTTAAAAATATCCGCATCTCTCCAAAATTTTGTAATTGTTCAATATAGATATACCTCTGTTTGGCCAGCTCCAGCACGCTTAAAAAAGCAACTATGATCTCGGGCTTGCTTTGAAATTCTTTTATTACATCGCTAAAATTCAAAATTTTTTTTGCAAAAAGCATATCTTTAATCTGTTTAATTTTTTGTTTGATTGATATTATATTATTGAGAATGTGCGTTTCTATTTTCTTTCTTGGTTGTATAGAATTCAATATTTCAATAAAAATTTTTTTGAGATTTTGCGAATTCAACCGCAAAAATAACTCAAATTGGATATTCTTGGGCCGCTTTATTACTGGTCTTCCGTATAAATATTTTTTTTTATCTAAAATTTCGGCAATTACAAAGCTGGCGTCATAATATTTTTTATACAGCTTGAGTTGTTCGGCTAAATTGCCCCCTTCCTCGCGTTCCATGCCCAAACCAGGCAATAAAACACGTGATTTAATATATAAAAGCCGCGAAGCAATTACCAAAAAATCAGCTATAAATTCAGGATTTCTTACTTCAATCGCGTCTAAATAACCAATATATTGTTCGGCAACCTCAGCTAAAGCAATTTCAGTAATATCAAGTTTGTCTGTTTCAATTAATTGTAACAGTAAATCCAATGGCCCTTCAAATTTTTCAAGTTTTAGCTTCATGCCCTGTCTGTTACATTTTGATTATAATCAATTTCCAGTTTAATTCCGCCAAATTCTTTGGCAACTGAATTATAAACGAATCCGAAAACCAACCCGACGATAAACCCTAAAACAGACGCGCCTAATGGAAAAAACAAAACCGCTAAAAATTGCGGGCTGAGATTTTCTCGGTTGCCAATAAAAGCCGCCGTAGCAAAAATCATTGGTATAATGCCAATCAATCCATAAAAAATTCCAGCAAATTTAGCCATACCCCAAATATCTATTTTTTTTATTTCATATTTCATAGTTTGAGCGTTAAATAATTGAAGTGAAACTGTCTGCCTATCAACTAGATTAAGTAGCACTTACTTTAATTTTCAACTTTCTTCTTCTGGATAAAAACGGCCAGAGTTGTCAATATTAATGCTAAAAAAACAAGAATGATATATATTGCCGCGTTTTTATACTGATCAACGACATATTTACCGACCTCGCCAATAAGATGCAGTAAAAACCAAATTGAAGCTGCCATATAGCCCCAAACAACAACAAACCAATTCTCATTGCGTTTTTTTAGATTTAGCCAATAATAGAGCAAAAACATAAGAAGAAATATTGGCAAAACAAAAGCACTGTGAATCAATAGCTTATACATCTTATATTCTGAAGATTGCTTGCGCGGATAGTAAATGTTCGTTCCTGATAAGTTTGACTTCTCAATAATGAGATCATCTGTAGACCGCATATAGTAATCAGCGCTCATGCCGCGTGAAATGGTTGATTCAATCATCGGGTTAGCGGCTCTGTTTAAATCAAACATTATTCTTTCTCCGAGAATAATTATTACCACAGCGAGAATGACGGTCAGCAGCACGCCAAGAAAAGAAACCCTGCGCTTTGTTTTAAATTCCAGTTTAGAAACACTTGTTTCTGTTGGCAAAATGTTTGGCATATGTTTACAAATTAATTTTTAAATTTTAATAATATTATTCTTTTCTAATTCCATTAACAATAACGAGTATTAATAAAATAAAAAATATCACTCCGCCAATCACTATTACCCAAATAAATCCGACAAAACTATTATCTCTGCTTCCGGGAGCATTCACTGTTTCATTATCGTCAGCGACTCTTAAATATAAATCACTGGTCATTTCTGCTCTCGTCATGCGCCGATAAAGTTTGGTCAAAAAATATTGATTCTTTTTCGGCGTGAACCACGCATCTCCATTATCATTGTAAGCTAAATTTTCTATGGTATCTTTATTGATCCAGCCGGCGAATAATGTATCAAATTTAGGCAAGCTCTGTTTATTGTCTGTAATCACATAAAGCAATATTCCTATATTCTCATCTAGATAATAAGGCCTAGATGACCTGCCCTGTTCAGGCACTGGCAGAGGCATTGCGATTTCATTTATATCTTCAACAATCAAATCGTTGTCATTGTTGCCAACTGGTATTTCATGCGTTAACGCATTGTCAGTAATTGAAGAAATTCTCAAAGGATAAACGATCTTATCGGTTTGGAAATCAAGCCGCAAAGGTATGGCATGCCCATAGCGCAATTGCCTCTTAATGTTGTCCGCTAAATAGCCATCATCTATTTTTACCGCAGTAAAATACCACGAATTTTGAATGTAACTTTCAAGAATGTATCTACCAAATTCAGGATAATTGTAGCCGTTTTTATTAAGCCATTTAATCAGAGCCTTTGAATCATCGGCAGTCAAAACAGTAACATCATAATATTCCACCTGTTTTGATTCAATTACTTCCACTCCATCATCCATTATATTCTGCGCATAGTCGAAATCTATGCCTAGCGCTCTCTTGTCGTTTGGCACAATGCGTGTCAATTCATCAAGCGCGGTAAAAAGTTCATCTGACGATTTCGTCACTCCTGGCCGCGCCGGCGTTGGAATAATCCAAGCAAAATTTTCCGCATCGGCTTGAAACATTACTGATAATACCAATGTTTCATTGCCACCATCATGAAAAATAACTGCTTTTTGGTCTGTCTCCAATACATATCTGTCAGGCGGAGCGATCATCATTCCATCAGCCAAAACAAAAGTCGGCAGAAGCAACATAACAAGCGAGAGGATGAAAATATTTTTTTTTAGCATATGATCGATTGATAAATTATTAAAATAAAAATTATTTTTTCTTTATCTTTATTTTTTTTAATTTTTTAGATACTGAAAAATTTCCGCTCATTGATTTTTCAAGTTGAACAAAGTTTTTTGCTTCCATTTTGATGCTTTCTGTAAATGAACCGCCAGAAAACACATTTTCACCCTTTACTGCTTTGTCAATAAAAGTCGGTAATTTGTAAACCGAACCAAAGGCTGTCATTGCGCCAGGTCTAATTTTTAATTTTTCCTTCATTGCTTTTTCTTTCGGAATAGTCGCTTTTGTAACTTTATTATAAATATCCAAAATTGGTTTCTTTTTATTTTCTGGTTTTCGCAATCTCAATTTTTTATTCAACTCAACCGCATGCATGCTGACTGTTTTAGTTAATTTTTTTAAATCAATATTTTTATCAGCCGGCACTACTGCAATGGCATATGGCTTTTCACCGGTAATAAAGGGTTTATTGAATTTCACAAGCAAATTTTTGGCGATTTGTCTAAGTTTGATGTGCATTGTTTGAGCAGCATCATATGCGGTGTAAACTGTTTTGTGTTTAATAACTTCATATTTCATCTGACTTTGGTCAAGATATTTTTGTAATTTTTTTGGAAGCATATGAGTATTTTTTAACTTTTAATTTATCTATATAAAAATATATTACTTTAACAAAAAAAGTAATTCCAACTATTTCGCGTGAATTTATTAAAAACAATCTAGAGAGCTAGGAGCACTATAATCACTGCAACTGCTATAACAGCAATAACCCAGCACCATTTTTTATCACGCCCGCATACGCGCTTTTTTTCATCCGCCTGCGGAGCCTGCGGTGTTTGCGGCTCAACCGTTGTTTCTTGTTTTTGTTCTTCCATTGTATATTCCTTAATTAGTAAATTTTTATTTCCAACTGTTTTATAACCAGTTTATTTTTTTATCTTTTTCAACGGCAATCTCATCTGCTCGCCCTGAAGTTTAAAAGCTAATTTCTTGCCCTTGATGGTCAATCGTATTTCACGAATAAACCACTTGTGCGGCGTGCGCACGCCATAGCCAATCAAAAACTCTCTGTTAATAAGTCGCTCTATGCTCTGCGTAATAATTTTAGTAATTTGCCTTAAAGTTGGTCTTATGTTTCTTTTATGATAAAAATTAGCCAAAATATGGCGATTTATACGATTGCCTTTGATATATAAACATTCAAGTAATATATACTTTTGTAGCGCCGATAGCTTCATATTTTCTAACCTTCATCCCGCCAGTAAACCACCAGCCCGTCTCTGCCATTCTATTATATCAAGAAAACAAAAAAATACAAAAAATTAGCATTAAATAATTGAATGGAAAATAAGCATTAACAAAATCAAACAAAAAATAATAAATTCTATAAACCAATCATCTCTAGAAACTAATCATTTCTTCACAATTCTTCTTTTATTTCTTTGATAGCTTTTTTTACATTTAAGAAAAAACGGTGCTCATCTAATCTTGGATATATTGAATTCCCTGGTCCATTATGAGGCTTAAAATCCCGTGCAGATTGATTTTCAAATTTATTATGAAGTTCAGAATCATCTACACTTTTTGTTAATTCATTTTCTAATGTGGTGAGAAAAGATATTTTAACTTTTGAATCTAAAACTGAATCTAAAATTGGTAAATGCTTACAAATTATTTCTTTTATTTTTTCTATAACTTCAGTTTCTTTTTTTTTTATCTTTTTCACCTCTTGTTATTATTTTTGTTTGACCAGCAATAAATAAATCATAAATATCATCAATTATTTTTTATAACTATCGGGACCAATATATTCTATTGAAAGTCCATTTTTTGTTTCTTTCATATGTTTTTATATAAATTAATATTTTCAAAACACTTTATTAGCGCGCAATCGCGGTTGTCGACCTTTTGGCCTTGGGTATTATAAAAATTTATTTTAGAGATTATTGCTTTGCTCGCCGATTTCATTCATTATTTTTTCAATTACAGATTCAATACTTTCCTGCATATATATATCTCCGCTCAACAAAGCTTTTTCAAATTCTTCTTCTAAAACTTTCTTTTTTCCAATCTGAATTCTATTTCTTTTTCCATGTGTTTGATAATTCAATGATATTATTTTAAACAAATTATTTAATAAGCTGAATCTTCAATTCGTCTAACTGTTCTTGAGAGACTTCAGACGGAGAATCCATCAACGGATCGCGATTGTCAGAGGTTTTAGGAAACGCAATTACCTCCCGAATAGATTGTTCGCCAGCCAAAATCATTACCAATCGGTCAAGCCCAAAAGCAATGCCTCCATGCGGCGGCACCCCATATTTAAAAGCTTCCAGCAAATGCCCAAACTGATTTTGAATTTCTTTGTCAGAATGTCCCAATAATTCAAAAACTTTGTGTAAAATTTCTGGATCATAGGTACGAATTGAACCTCCAGCTACTTCATTGCCGTTTAAAACCAAGTCATATTGCAAGGCTTTGATTTTTTTCATTTTATCAATTGACAGATCTGCTAAATTTTTGGGATTTATAGCTGTAAAAGGATGATGTGCCGCGCCCCATCTTTTGTCGCCTTCTTTATATTCAAACATTGGAAAATCTATTACCCAGACAAAAGCCAATTCATCAGGGTCATTTTTATTTTCGCGCAAATCTGGCCTGTCGCTATTATGCAATTTCATTGCCTGGCTATAAGTCATTTTTTTAAACGGCTTAAAAGTCAATTTTTTGTGGGGCAATAATTTTTGGACAAGTTTAATGACTAAATTTTCTGTTAATTTTAAAATTTCTTTTTGTTCAACAAAACTCATTTCTATATCCAGTTGCGTAAATTCAGGCTGGCGATCGCCCCGCTGGTCTTCATCGCGAAAACAACGCGCGACTTGAAAATATTTTTCCATGCCAGCCACCATTAGCATTTGCTTGTATTGCTGTGGCGACTGGGGCAAAGCATAAAATTTGCCAGCATAATTTCTGGACGGCACTAAAAAATCGCGCGCGCCTTCCGGCGTTGATTTTGATAAAAACGGAGTTTCAATTTCTATAAAATCTTTTTTATACAAAAACTCTCGCATAAATTTAACTATTTTATGGCGCAACAAAATATTTTTTTTCATTCTTTCATGACGCAAATCCAAATACCTGTATTTTAATCGCAACTCTTCATTTGCCTGCCTGTCTTCATTTGCGATTTCAAAAGGAGGTGTTTCAGACTTTGACAAAATTGCGATCTTTTTAGCTAAAACTTCTACCGTGCCAGTTGCCATTTCTTTATTAACCTGCTTTTCTCTCCTCTGCTGTACTATTCCATCAATTTCCAAAACAAACTCCGGCCGAATTTCCGACAAAATTTCAGCTGATTTTTCATCCAGTTCTTGCGGCACGCAAACAACCTGCACAATTCCCCACCTATCGCGCACATCTAAAAACACAATCTTGCCCATATTGCGCCGGCTATTGACCCAGCCGTTTAATTTGACTGTTTCCCCGACTTTTTGAGTTGTTTCCATTGATATTGTTCGCAACATATGATTATTTAAAAATTAATATTTTTTAACACTTGCGCGTATTATTAAATTTTATCATCTATCTCTTTTAACATTATCTCTTCTTCTTTTAATATCTTCTGCCATAAAGATCGGTCATGACTGTTTGCCGCCCATTTTTTAGTTAAAAAATTGTGATGGAGTTTGTCAACCCATTCAGGGTGATTTTCCAGAAAATTATACAATTCGTTCAATTCAGTTGCAGGTAGTAATTTTAACACCGCAAGCAGTTCGTTCTGCTCTTCGTTAGTCAAGCTGGATTCCGCAAACAATAATTTTATCTGTTTCATAATTTTTTTTGTGATTCTCGGCGATAGATTTTTAAAAACATCACTCCTAAATTTTTATGCGGTGGTATATAATTTTGAAAATCACTATTCTTGCCAAGTTTTTTTTCTATTTCCCCCCAAAACTCCGGCCAAATAATATTTTTACCAGACAAAATTTTCAAGTTTAATTTTTTCAATAAAGGATCATTGACTCGCATTGTTCCATTGCCTTTCGTGGACAAGATGTGAGCTTTAGGCGCTTTTTTTAAAGCTTTCTCCACATTTTCACATCCGCCGCCGCTACAAGAGCCGAGATATAATATCTTGGTTATAGCGGGAACCCTTTCTATTGTTTTTGATACGTGGACGCTATGACCGCGATGCACAACCACAATTGTCTCAATATTTCTTTCACTTAATATTTTCTCAATAGCTTCTGGCCCTTCATATTGAGAACCTGGGTAATTGGCATATATTTCCATTTTTTTGCCATTTTGGCTCGATTTAATCAAAACAAAATGCTCTTTTTTAATAATACGCCAGTTAGATTGATTTTGGTATTGACCCAAAAAACTATTAAACGAAGCTCGGCCATCCTCGTCGTCGTAAAAGAAATATTGTTGAATATTTGTTTTATCCTGATTAAATAAATCGCTAGATTCTAATTTGGATAAATTCTCCAATTTAAATTTCTCCGCCATTTCTTTCAGCCATGCTTCGTTTACAACTGTTTTGTCGCCAAACATGCCAGACAAAATACTGTAAATAATTTTATCTTCCTGTTTAGCCCCCTGTTGGTTGTTAATCCTTTTATATTCAAGTTTAATCTGTTTTTGCAACACCTCTAACATTTTTGGATCTGTTATCATATTAAAAATGTCGGCGACGGCAGTTGCTTGAGCTAATTTATCTTCGGCTGTATCAAGATTGGTTATGATATCAATAAGTAGTCTTTGAATGTTTTCTTTATCCATTGTGTCAAAAAATTCATTTAATCTATTAAAGCCAGCGCATTCTTTGATAAAAGTTCTAAATTTATTTTGGCCCACTTGTTCTAATAATTTTTTACCGTCTAAATTATCTTGATTCATTTTGCCCAACAAGCGGCTAAACATCCCATTAAACGATGAAGTATAGATTTCTTCTTCACCATAAGTCATCAGAGTATATAGCTCCGCGGCCGTTAAATTGTTGACTGACGCAAATCTCTCTAAATCTGGTCGCTCGTGCAAACTATTGATTTTTCGTATTTCACTTAGGGAAATATTTTTTAAATTATTTTCAACCGATACTTTGCCTAAATGATCCGACTTTAATTTAATTTCTATGAGGGTCTTCAAAAATTTATTTTGGTCATTTATTATTTTAACCGCTTCCTCTTCTGATAAACCATTATTAACCATTTTTTCTAAAAGTATGGCTGTTTTGGGGTTAGCAATACTTTGTAATATGTTGGTTGATTTAAGTTGCGGTTCGTTAATTTCATCTAATAAATTTTTATAGTTTCTAATTCCTTCTTCCGGACAAGACGCAAAAAATTCTTCTAATAATGGCATAAACAACTCATTAAATTTTCCAGCTTCCTTATAGATAAGCGCGAGGCTGGGGGCCTTGTAAAGAAATTCCTCGGGCTCTTTTTTGCCTGCTATATTTAACAATGGTATAAACTCATTAAATTTTCCAGCTTCCTTATAGATAAGCGCGAGGCTGGGGGCCTTGTAAAGAAATTCCTTGGGCTCCTCTTCGCCTGCTATATTTAATAATGGCATAAACAACTCATTAAATTTTCCAGCTTCCTTATAGATAATCGCGAGACTGGGGGCGTTGTAAATAAAATCATATGCTAAATCTGATTCAGTCTTTAAATCAACATTTTCTAACAAAAAAAGGCGGTCTTCATTGGTAGCTGTGTTATTGTTTATGTTCTCAATCACAGTTTTTAATTTAATCTTGTTCTGTGCTTTTCTTTTGATTTTTTGCTTTGACTCAATATTTGTCTGTTTTGTCTGTTGCGCTAATGCTTCTTTAACAGTCCCTAAATCAACTAGAGAAAATACCGTCATTAAACTCATAGCGGCGCATAATTTTCTGCCAATGCCTCTGATTTTTTGCATAACGCACTTTTCGCTTGTAAAAAAGCTTTTTGCTTCTTGACTTGCTAATTTATTTGGTAATTCTTTAATTTCTGATCCGTCTTTTGACTTATTGAAAATATCAGCCAATGTTTCTATGACTAAATCTCTTAATTTTAAAAATTCATCCATCTGTTCTATGGTAATATTGGGGTTATTTTCGGCTTTTTTAAACCACTGATTAAATTTGTAATTAACATTAAATAAACCTTTTACATCCTTGCTGTCAATGGCTGTTTTAACTTGATCTTTTAGAAATTCGCTCGCTCTTTGCCAGGCAAAAAGATTTTCTTGCGTTAATTCATTTAATTCGGAGATTGTATCAAATTTTTCAATCGCATATTTACCATCTTGGCCAGAGGTTAATCTATTATTTTGTCGGTTATCATCATAAAATATTTGTTTGCTTTTTCGTTCTACGGCATCAGTATTTACTTGTTCCCCGACTTTTTTTATTGTTTCAGTTGATATTGTTCGCGGCATATTGCTAATCTAATTTTTAATTAAAATATTAAATAGATTTTAATAATTAATGTTTAAATGTATCTGGGTCAGCCCCTTCAATTATCTCGCTAAATTTATAAACATGATCTTTATCTTTGGCATAAAAACCAGAAACAACACTTATTGAAATTACTTCAAACGAGTCAGGGTCGGCCCCAATAATAACTTTATTTCTAAAATACACATTATCCTTATCTTTTGAGTACGGAAATTCAATTTATTCAAAAGTTGTTGAATCAATATCTATAAATTTATCCCAATCGCATGCCTGTCCGCAAGCTGGTTTATAATATACAAAATTTTTATCCTTCATAAAACAATTACTGACTTTTTCAAAAGTTCCAACATCTATATTTTTTCTCAACTCATTAGGGAAACAATCACGATCATAAATATTATAATTATCCCGTTTAATCCCATTTTTAAAATCTTTTTTTCCAAAACCCAAAAACTCATAAGTATTTCTATCTGCTTCAGAAATGACCTTTTGATAAGTCCAAACCACCCAAGCAACTAAAATAGCCGTGACTAAAACTCCAATCAAAATCCACAGCTATATTTTAGGTTTTTGGGGTTCAAATTCGGGTTGTGATTGCGGCTGATTTTGATTTTCACTGATTTTTTGAGTTGTTTCGGTTGATGATGTTCCACGCATATAATTATTTCAACCAAAATTAAAGTGTAAACGATTTAATTATCTCATCTATCTCGTTACTTTCCAATAAATTTTTATCCCGCAAAACATAAAAATCCAAAGTAAACAATCTGCCAGATTCTGAATTTACCAGATAAACTATTCTTCTAAACCCACCCTCACCGCCAATGCCAGTATTAAAATTTTCTATTTGATCAACAGCTGCCACCCCAGAAACAGTAATATACTTTTTTGACTCAACAGAAAAACCCTGCTGTTCCGGTTCTCTGACCGACCACTCATCTGCGCTGAAACCGCCAGATTCTTTACTCCTTACAGTCAAAAAAATACCAGCATCTGACATTTCCATAACAGCCGTGACACTTTCATTAGAGAAATATTTATCAGTATCAGGGGCGCCAAAATTTGGCAAATCAAACCAACTAGAGAGATATTTAATCTGGTAGCCATAACGGTCGTCTTTGTATGTCTTCCGGTTAGCAGATTTGATTGTTACACATTGGCCATTATCACAACCACAAGTATAATCACCATTGCTGTCAAGTGGCATTGCCGGCGAGAAAAACAAGCCCTTTGCCTCCATTTCTTCCGCGCACTTGCTGTAATAATTTTGGTTGTAACAGCCATGGTCGCGCGTCATCAGCTGGCAATCATCTGCAATATTACAAAAATCCTTCAATTCGCATGCCGATTTACCTATATCATCGGTAACTTTCGCTACCCCATCGTCTCTGTCGTCTATAATTATTTCCGGCGGTACATAGATTTCCTGCTTTTGCGCGCCAGTCTTTTCTGTTTTGACAAAAGTCTGTTTATATGCCCAAACCCCAAAACAGCTTAAAATAATCACAAGCAAAACCCCAATCAAAACCCACAGCCATATTTTAGGTTTTTGGGGTTCAAATTCGGGTTGTGATTGCGGCTGATTTTGATTTTCACTGATTTTTTGAGTTGTTTCCGTTGATGTTGTTTTCTGCATAAAATTATTTATTAAATATTCTAAGATTTATAAAATTAATATTTGGCTCACATAGTAACGGCAAAAATACATCACCTCGGGGCATGGAAAATCTTTTAACACTTTTTAATTTACATTTATGATCTTTTTCACACGGAACACAGCCAACAGAACCAGAAATTTCACCACACCTTTTTGAACAATCAACTGGCCAATAATAATATAATGTAAATAAACCAAAAATTAACCACAGTAATACCATAATAATTAGGCTTATTCTTTTAAATTTATCTTTTAATCTAACCAAACTATACAATAATACAGATAAAGCCACTAGCGCTAAAAGCAAACCTAATATAACTTTATTGGATAAAAAATAAAAAAATGATGCAAATAAACAACAGGCAATAAGAACTAGCAAAAAAACACTGGTCAAAATGTCAATAAACTTCTTTGGTTTTTTAGACTCAAATTCAGGTTGTGATTGCGCCTGATTTTGATTTTCCTCGTTTTTTTGAGTTGTTTCCATTGATCTTGTTCGCGGCATAAATTTTATTTATTTATCAAATTAGTGATTAGAGCTATCATAATATTTTTATCTTTAGGATTGCTTTCCGCTACCAAAAGAGCTAGTGCCACTAAGGCATTATCATTTATTTTCTTCTCACCATTTTTATTTAACATAAAATTATTCTGCTGTAAAAATAAGATAAAAAGCAAAGAACCAATTCGCTTATTGCCATCCATAAAAGGGCGATCTTTGATAATGAAATATAATAAATGCGCGGCCTTTTCTTCCAAAGAAGAATAAAGCTGTCTGCTGCCAAAAGACTGCCCGATTAAATTTAAAATTACTTTCAATTTATCACTATTCTCACTGCCAAATAATTCACTGGCTTGTTTTTTATTTATTAAATTTACTCTTAATTTTTCTATGAAGTTCTTAGCAAAATTATAATCAACTAATCTGATCCTTTTTATTTTCCCTCTTTCTATTTTTATTTTGCCGCTGTCATATTTATTCAAAATTAACCAGCTACTGGCGTATTCTGTAATAACTTTAAGCATTCCTTTGGCTTCATTTCCAGTCAATTGTCTGGATTGAATTGTATTCTGTAACAATTTAACAGCATGTTCCAAACCTTGAAAATCAATATTTTTGTCTTTTAACCTTTTCTGATTCACAACCACCCCTTTGGTTATATACTTTTTCAATACTTGCGTTGCCCAGATACGAAACTCTGTAGCCCGTTTTGAATTAACGCGATAACCAATCGAAATTACGGCATCTAAATTATAGAACTGCGTTTTATAGGTTTTTCCATCAGCGGCAGTATGTTCCAAAATGGAACTAACTGAATTTTTATCCAACTCGCCGGTTCTAAAAATGTTTCTCAAATGTTTTGTGACGACACTCCTTTCTGAATCAAAAAGCAAACTAATCTGATCTTGCCTCAACCAAATGGTTTCTTCTCGTAATTCCACATCTAACCTTGCCGAACCATCCTTAGCGCGATAAATCACAATCTGACTTTTTGATAAATTGTTTTGGAAATTATTTTGAATTTCTATTTTTTTCTTTGCTATATTTTACCATTTTTTTTAATTGTTTCAATTGATGTTGTCCGCGGCATAAAATTTAAATTAATTTTATTTTAATTTTCAAATTTAATTCATTTTAATTCTTTGTTTTAAAATATGATTGCCGCGCAAGAATCAATCGCATAAAATCAAAAAATAAACATAAGCTACATAAAGCAAAACAAACAAACCGCCCTGCCAACGCTGTAAAATATGCCGCCGCCCAGTAAACATAAAAAGAAAAAGCAGTAAACTGGCCACCATAACCATCAAGATATCCCTGTTAACGATTGAAGAAAAAGGAATTGGCGCGATAATGACGCTGATGCCTAAAATAAAAAAAATATTAAAAATATTTGAACCAATAATATTGCCCACCGCGATATCAAAATTCTTTTTCCATACGGCAACAGCCGATGTGGCCAATTCCGGAAGCGAAGTGCCCAAGGCAACTATTGTCAATGCGATCAATGAAGTGCTGGCGCCTAAAGCAGTTGCCAACGCCGTCACGCCGTTGACTATCCAACTGCCGCCAATAACCAAACCAGCCAAACCGGCAACAACATAAAATATCGCGCGGCGCAAACTTAATAATCCGCTGATTTCTTTTTTTTGATGGGCAGGCTTATCTTCCGCAGTCATATCTTTTTTGCTTAAATAAAAAATATAAAATAAAAAAATAATAAAAAACAACAGCAGAATCAAGCCGTCGCCTATTGAAAGCCCTGCGAAATCAACCATATCCAATAAATAACTATTCATTAAAAATAAAACTAATGCCCCAGCCAAAAAACTATAAGGAATTTCTTTCCATGTCGTATCTTTCTTTAATCGCAACGGACTAATTAAGGATGATAAACCCAAAATTAAAAGCATATTGGTTATATTACTGCCCAAAATATTGCCAATAACAACATCCGGCATGCCGCGGAAACTGGCCGTAACATTAATGACCAATTCCGGCAGCGAAGTGCCAAAAGCCACCAAGGTCAACCCGACAACGAGGCCTGAAACCTTAGTTCTCTTGGCCAACGCAGACGATCCATTGACTAAAAAATCCGCGCCTTTAATCAAAAGAATAAAACCAAAAATAAATAATACGATACTAATCCACATAAATAATAAAAACTTTGAGAATAATAAATTTTTAAATTAATTATATCAAGGTCTAATTCTATTTATCATTCTTGGAAAAGGAATTGTTTCTCTGATATGGTGAATGCCAGTTATCCAGCCAGTCAATCTTTCCAAGCCATAGCCAAAACCACTATGCGGCACAGAGCCAAATTTGCGCAAATCAAGATACCACTCAAATTCTTTTAGCGGCAGTTTTTCTTTGATTATTCTGGCTTTCAAAACTTCATAATCGTCTTCTCTTTGCGAACCGCCGATTATTTCACCATGTCCTTCAGTGGCAATCAAATCTGAACCTAAAACCACATCTGAATTTTCAGGATCTCGCTTCATATAAAACGCCTTTATTTCTTTGGGCCATTTTTCCACAAAAATCGGCACATCAGAATCTTTGGTTAGCAAAGTTTCGTCTTCAGCTCCCAAATCATCTTTTGCGGTAATTTTAGAGCCTGATTTTTGTAATTTTTTTACAACTTCATTATGCGTGATTCTGCCAAACGGCGCTTTTATTTTTTCTAATTTAGATATGTCTCTTTCTAAAATT
>Ga0210017_1001559_pt1 | contig 19873 bp, 24 predicted proteins | sample CryGeyCG2014_020_FD_183966 | JGI IMG/M metagenome (GOLD analysis project Ga0210017, IMG submission 183966) | Groundwater microbial communities from aquifer - Crystal Geyser CG08_land_8/20/14_0.20 (SPAdes) (version 2) | ecosystem: Environmental > Aquatic > Deep subsurface > Groundwater | place... | reverse complement strand
ATGGTTTTTAAAATTTTACCTCGGGCACTTCTCGTGCTCCTTCTTCAATTTCAAAGAATTCTTTAAGCTCAAAGGCATACATCCGAGCTACTAGATTACTGGGGAACATCTGAATCTTATTATTCAGGTCTCTAACTACAGCATTATAATATCTTCGGGAAAGCTGAATTTTATCTTCTATCTCTCTTAAGGAGCTCTGCAAGTCAAGGAAATTTTGATTAGCCTTCAGCTCAGGATATCTTTCCGAAACAGCAAAAAGGCTTTTTAAGGCTGAAGTTAGCATGTTTTCGGTCTGACCTCTTTGCTGGGGTGTGGTAGCACCCATAGCTTGAGACCTAGCTTTAGTTACCTCTTCAAAAGTTCCTCTCTCATGAGCCGCATATCCTTTTACTGTCTCTACTAAATTGGGAACCAGATCATGCCTTCTCTTCAACTGCACATCAATATCTGACCAGGATTCATCACTACGGTTTCTTAGATTAATCAAACTATTATAGATTGAGATAAACCAGAGAACAATCACGGCAGTAATTGCTATTAAGGTTATTATTATTATACCCATCTTGACCTCCTTTTCTTAGTTGTTAGTTGTTAGTTGTTAGTTGTTAGTTGTTAGTTTTTCTGGCATCTGGCTGACACTCTGATACTTTGACACTTTGACACTTCTCTGCCATTTGCGCCTATCCCATCACTTCTCCCAGCATAGCCAGGTCTGCCTCATTGCCTTCAATCTGCATTAGCCCACTGTTTATTGCTGATACTCCATCAATCTCCTTAGTAACAATCTTGAGAAAAGTTTGGTCATACATCTTGATGATAGAAGTAGGTGTCTCAGCCGGACCTTTTTCAACCTCCATCTTCCCTTCTTTAATTGTCAGGGTCCAGCTTCCTCCACTCTTCCCATAAATCTCATATTGCATCACTGCCTCCCAACTACCAGCTTTCTCCTTATTAAACCTAAGAGGCATCATTTGAAAGATTCCTTCCACATTTACCTTCTCACCTTTCTCCACATCTGATAAGTAAATAATTCCTTCTCCAGCTCTTAGCAATCTCTTCAAGGCTTTCCCTACCGCGCTGGCCGGAAGCCCGATGACAAACTCAACATATTTGGGGACTTTAAAATCAGCAAGTTTTTTATTACAGATATCTATAATCTCTTCTTCAGCCACTTTTTTACCCATTCTGGGGACCACAAATGCTTTAACTTCCTCTCCCGACATCTCATCAGGCACACCAATTACTGCCACATCATGCACTGCTGGATGAGTAGAGATGACATTCTCAATCTCCTTGGGATAGATATTCTCTCCACCCTTAATAATCATATCCTTCTCCCGGTCAACGATAAAGAAATAGCCATCTTCATCCACAAATCCCTGGTCACCAGTGTGCAGCCAGCCTCCCTTTAAAGTCTTCTTATTCTCCTCCTCCAGTCCATGATAGCCTACCATTACATTATCACCCCGGACAACAATCTCCCCTATCTCTCCCACCGGCAGCTCCTTATCTTCCTGATCAAAGATCTTAACTTCCTGCCCGGGTAGAGCTGGCCCAATTGAGCCAATCTTCTTCTTCTCACCCCGACGGTGAAGGGTGCTGGCAACTGTGCCTTCAGTTAGCCCGTATCCTTCAAGGATTTCAACTCCAAACAACTTCTCAAACTGCTTAATTGTCTCCACTGGCATAGGTGCGGCTCCACAAATTCCAAATTTTAAGGAGCTTAAATCATACTTTTTCACCGTATCCTTAGCCTCAATAAGAATCTTATAGACCTTAGGAACAGCACTAAAATAAGTGCATTTATGTTTCTCAATCGTAGGACCAAACTCTCTTACTGAGAATTTCTTAAGTAAAGCTGTCTTAATTCCTTGATAAATTCCAAACATCATACACATCATGGCATTTACATGAAAGAGAGGTAAAAATATGAGGGCTACTACCTCTTTTTTGTCCTCCCCTTCTAATGATAAAGATTCCTTTAAACCGGCTACCTCAAAGACAACATTCCAGTGAGTAAGAAGAGCTCCTTTAGGTTTTCCGGTGGTGCCGGCGGTGTAGAAGATAAAAGAGAGGTCATCCTTATTGAGCTTTACCTCTTTCAGCTCGGAAGGATTAGCCTTAAGCAGTTCCTTATAGGATATATTCCCAACCTTTTCCTGCTCACCAAACTCTATAATCTCTTCTAAGTCAGTAAGCCCTCCCTTCATCTCCTTCATTGTCGGGATAAACTCAGAGTCAACCACTATAACCTTTCCTTTGGAATCATTAAGCTGGTATTTTATCTCTTCTCCCTTTAACCAGGTATTGATTGGACCAGCCACCGCCCCAATCTTTTGCGCCGCTAAGGTAGCCACAAGAAATTCCGGGCTATTATTCATATAGACATAAACAATATCACCTTTTTTAACTCCCATCTTCAGAAACCCATTAGCTAGCCGGTTCACATCCCGGTTAAATTCTCCAAAGCTTACATCCCGCTCATAAAAGGATACATAGACATCATCTTTGCTTTCCTTTACTCTCTCCTCAAGCATATGCCGGATATTAATGTATTGAACTTCCATTTTGCTCATCTCCTTTCTAAGCCTGTTCCGGCCTCATCGGCAGGTCGCCGAAGAGGTGACCTGACAGGCTCAGGAATTTGTTTCTATAAATAATAGCAAATTCTTACCAAGTTGTCAAGTTTTTAAATTAGAGAGCGTTTCAACTCCAGCATCTCTTTTGGTCCGAGTTTGGAAACTCGGACCAGCAACTTTTTCCCTCCAGCGTATTGTGATCGCTGATTCCTGAGCCTGTCAGGAACAGGCTTTATATCAGCGCCAATATAAAATTGGCGATTACAGCAAATCATCTAAAATGTAGACATATTTATTTTTTTTAGTAATAAAACAAAGGTAAAGGATTCTACAAGGTGAGGGCTATTGATTATTGGGGACGGCGGGGGAAAAACTCTCAAGTGTTGAGGGTATAAATTTTGGGTCTCTTCGATCTGTCGGGATTTTTTGAGAGATATACTTGACAAAAAGAGTCGTATATGTTATAATCTTATGTAGAGGAACTAAGAGATTAGAAAGATTGAAAGATTATAAATTATACCGGTTTTAAATCTTCTAATCTTGAATCTTCAAATCGAGTACGAGGGGGTGAGAAGGATGCAGGAAAAAGTAAAGACCGCTTTAGAGAAGATTCGTCCATCCCTGCAAGCTGATGGTGGTGATGTAGAGTTGGTTGAGGTTACTGACGATGGTGTGGTCAAAGTAAGGCTAACCGGTGCCTGTGGTGGATGTCCTATGGCTCAGATGACCTTAAAGGCAGGAATAGAAAAGGCTTTAAAGGAGGATGTTCCAGAAGTAAAAGTAGTAGAGGCAGTGCAATAGGAGTTGAAGAGATATGTCTGCAGAGTTTGTGGTCATCTTTGTAACTGCAAGCACAGAAGAAGAGGCAAAGAAAATTGAAAGCACCTTGCTTGACCAGAGGAAGGCTGCTTGTGTAAATATTATCTTAGGTGTGAAATCTTTCTTCTGGTGGAAAGGAGAGATTGAGACTGCTCAGGAAGTGCTTTTGATGATTAAAACCAAGACCTCTAAACTAAATGAAATTATTAGAATTGTAAAGGAGATTCATAGTTACGAGACTCCCGAAATAATTGCTTTACCTATAATTGGAGGAAATGAAGATTACCTAAGATGGATAGGTAAAGAAGTAAGGGGTTAGAGATGCCAACATACGAGTTTAACTGTAATCACTGTAAAAAGAGATTTGAATTACATGCTACCATTAGTGAAAAAGAGAAAGGCTTAAAGTGTCCTCATTGTGAGAGCTCTGACCTCAATCAGCTCTTTAGTAGCTTTACATTTTTTAGAAGCAATGGAGCTACATCAAGCTGTGTGGCCCCCAGTTGCAGCACCTGTAATGTATCCACTTGCAAAAGATGAGTAAAAGGTATGATGCATTGAACAAAAAGGCAAAAAGAGTTGAAATTACCCAAGTGAGAGGTGGCTTTAGAGAAAAGAGAGAGGATTTGGTAGTAAGCGAGTTACCTTTAGTCTTGTTAGTGAACGGTAAGAGATTGGTTACTATGTACTGTTCTCCTGATAACCTGGAGGCTTTAGCTCTGGGTTGTCTAACATCTTCAGAGCTGATTAGAGATAGAGATGATGTTATATCAATGAAGCTCAAGAAAGATGAGAGAGTCTTAGATATTCAGCTCAAAGAAGAAAAGAAGTTGGTGGAGAAGCCTCTTCAGCTAAAGGCTCTTGCTTCTGGGTGTGGAAAGGGGGAACTTTATTCTTTTCTTCCTGCTCAAAAAATAGATGCCAGGGTATATATTTCAGAAGATAAAATCTTTACCCTGATGAGAAAATTTAAGAGAAAGTCTCAATTATTTAAAGATACTGGCGGAGTGCATAGTGCTGCTCTTTGTAAGCAGGAAGAGATAATCTTATTTGCTGAGGATATTGGAAGGCATAATGCCCTAGATAAGATAATCGGGGAGTCTTTACAAGAAGGGATTCCTTTAGAAGATAAGATTATATTAAGCAGTGGAAGAATGACCTCAGAGATTGTGACCAAACTTGCTAAACAGAGGACACCCATCCTGATATCCAAAGCCGCACCCACTGATTTAGGTATTCAGATAGCTCAGGAGATAGGTATGACCTTAGTAGGGTTTGTAAGAGGAAAAAGAATGAATATCTACTCTCATAACTGGAGGATAAAAAAATAAGTAAACGCCGTTGGAAAACGGGGTAAACCCCGTTAGACTTGGACGGGGCACGCCTGAAGGGCGGGGCGATCTTGCGGGGTAAAATAGAGATATGAGGGATTCATTAAAAAAGGGTTTCAGTTTTGGTTTAACCTCGGGGATAATTACTACACTGGGTTTAATGGTGGGCTTGTATTCAAGCACCCATTCAACCCGTGTTATTATTGGAGGTATCCTTGTAATAGCAATTTCTGATGCATTTTCTGATGCCCTGGGTATCCACATTTCCGAAGAATCGGAGAGTAGACATTCTCCAAAGGAGATTTGGGAATCAACGATTTCTACTTTTCTCTCTAAATTCATTTTTGCCTCAACTTTTATTATTCCAGTATTGTTGTTTCAACTCTCTACTGCAATTATTGTGGGGATAATTTGGGGACTGTCTTTAATAGCAATATTTAGCTTATACCTAGCAAGGCGGCAAAGAGAAAAACCTTACAAAGTTGTTATAGAACACCTACTTATTGCAATCTTGGTTATAATTGCCTCCCATTATGTTGGAGATTGGATAGGGTTAATAATGCGAAGATAATAGAGATAGGAAAGGTTCTTGAAGTATCTGACCATCTCCGGGGAGAGAGCTGTGATGAGTGTGATAGTGAAGATTCCCATACCTTATAAGGGACTTATTAGGGGGGAAAGAGTCCTTCCTCTTAAGGGAAAGAGTATCCGGGAGCTAATTAAGAATTTAGAAGAAGGTTCTCCAGGAGTAGAGGAAACAGTATTTAATGAAGGAGGTAATCTTAAAAGATATATAAAAATATTCGTAAATCGTCGGGAGATAGCATTTTTAGATGGACTAAAGACTATTTTAAAAGATGGAGATAAAGTGGTGATAATTTTAGCCGTAGGAGGAGGGTAGTGCTAACCCAAAGAGATAAGAAGAGATACTTAAGACAGATGATAATTCCTGGTTGGGAAGAAGCAGGACAGGAAAGGATAAAGAATTCAAGGGTCTTTATTGCCGGTGCTGGTGGACTTGGAAGTGCAGTATCTATCTACTTATCAGCCGCCGGTGTAGGCTATTTAAAGATAGTAGATAAAGATATTATTGAGATTAGCAATCTAAATAGACAAATTCTCTATATTGAAGAAGATATTGGCCGAGCTAAAGCAGAATCTGCCCGGCAAAGATTGAATGATATAAATAAGGATATAACTATAGAAGTAGTGGGAGAGGAAATTGGAGAGGAGAATATAATTGAGCTCCTCTCAGATATGGATGTTATTGTAGATTGTATGGACAACTTTACTGCCAGGTTTATCCTGAACAAGAGAGCAATAGAGCAAGGGATAGCATTTATCCATGGTGGTGTATGGGGATTAGGAGGAGTAGTAACTACAATAATTCCGGGAAAAACACCCTGTCTTAAATGTATCTTTCCTGAAGTTCCTCCCTCGTCTGGGCTGTTTCCGGTATTGGGGACTACTGTTGGAGTAATCGGCTCTATCCAGGCTACGGAAACCCTGAAGTATATAACCAAGAGAGGTGACCTTTTGAGTAATCGGCTCTTACTTTATGATGGTGAATCAATGAGTTTTGAGGAAGTGGAGATAGAGAGAGATTCTAACTGTCCTGTCTGTGGTGATTTATAGTGCATTGTCAACAAAATAATGTTTGCATAATCACAGCGTTATTTATTTGACAGAGCATTATAGAGTCAGAAAAAGGAGGAGGTGAGAAGATATGCCCGGATGTTGTGCTACAAAAAGCAAAGCAGCAAAGAAAACCCCAGCAAAGAAAAACCCAGCAAAGAAGAAACCAGCAAAGAAGAAAAAATGACACTTGACTCCGTTTGGCAGGAAGAGGTCATCTCTTTTTTAAAAGACCTCTTCCTGTCAATTTAGGTAGAAATAAGAATAGGTGATATTCAATGAAAATAAAGTGGCGAAGAAAAGATTTAAAACCAATATTTATTGGGCTTATTCTTTCAATATCCTTCTCTTCTGTTCTCCTTAAAGGTGATAGTATCCACTTATCAAAGAGAGAATTATAAGAGAGGCTCGGCTAAAATAATCACAATTCCCATAGTCTCATACAATTTTATGGGAAAATTTTCGAAAAATTTTTATTTTTTTTATTCTACCCCTTGACAAAACTTTATTAATATGTTATAATATAACCAAAACGGTAATAATAGTGATATTTGGAGGTGCCCAATGAAGCTCTCTACAAAAGGACGCTATGGAGCCAGGGCAATGTTAGAGTTAGCACTCAACTATGAAAAAGGACGGGTATCACTACGAGAGATTGCACAGAGGCAGGAGATTTCAGAGAGGTATCTTGAGCGTATGATGACCGCTTTAGTATCCGCTGGTTTAGTAAGAAGCTCACGTGGTCAACATGGAGGATTCAGCTTAACAAGGCATCCCGGAGAGATCAGATTGAGTCAGGTGATTCAAGTTGTAGAAGGGTCGATTGCGCCTTCGCCATGCGTTGATGATGCTAAACTGTGTAGTCGAGTCAATATCTGTATTACTCGTGATATCTGGGAAAGACTGAAAAAAGCGATGTTAGAGGTTCTCGATTCAATAACTTTGGAAAATATGGTCGAAATGCAAAAGGAGAAGTTGGCTAAGCCCCAATCCCAGATGTATTGCATCTAAACTACCCGGGAGGAAAGATGATGGATGAGTTTAACTACGAAGAAGCATTCAATAGAAACTACGGAATTTTTGGAAAGGAAGAACAGGAGAAGATAAGAGAGACTAAGGCGGCGATTATTGGCTGTGGAGGAATTGGAGGATGTGTTAGCGTCCTGCTGGCCAGATCCGGAGTAGAAAAAATTACCCTTGTTGACCCGGGTAAGTATGATCTCTCGAACCTCAATCGCCAGATAGGTTGCTTCACGGACACCATTGGGAGAAATAAGGTGGATCTGCTCAAGGATGAGATAAAGAGGATCAATCCAAAAGCAAGAGTTGAAACAAGGCTGGAGATTTCCGACAAGGAACTGCGAGGTTTCATTGTAGGGAATGATGTTGTTATTCCGGCGGCGGATGATTTTGCCCTGGGCTTCCTGGTGATAAGAGAAGCTAAACAACTCGGTATCCCGTGTGTTGGTGGATATCCAACAGGTGCTTTCTCGAGAGTATCTGTTTTTCTGTCTTCGTCTCCTGAAGCGGAAGAGTGTTTTGGTTTTCCGAAGGGTCTCTCCTACCCAACGCTCAAGAAAATTACTACCGGAGCCACCTACCGAAGGTTGGGAAGGAAATTTCTGCAAAGATATAAGGAAGAAGGAGGATTGCAGGAAGATTGGTTCAATCAATTTGTGGAAGGAAAAGTTACCCTCCCCTCGATCGGACCGATAGTCTGGTTGACCGCCTCTCTGGTTGTGTGTGAAGTTTTAAAGTTAATTACTGAAAGATGGCAACCAGTTGTTGCTCCTGACTACTGGCATGTTACCATGGAAAGAATAAGGATAGAGAAATTTAAGCCCCCTTCTGGTCTGATAAAGATTGTAGCATCCTTTCTGCACGGGCTGCAAACAAAAGAAACACAACATGGGGGTTAGGGAGGTGATGATAAGATGTTGGGGATGAAGAGGTAAAATATGGAGGAGATAGCTACTCTCTGGGCCGAGGTTTGAATGGAGAAATTAAAATATGCGGAAATTGCGGAGAGAGCGTTTATTTAGAAGGTGAGGAGATCATTGCAGTTTGCCCTAAATGGGGGAAAACTATCTCCCATTTTGAAGGCAGAGATTAAGGAGATGCATGGATGGCAAAGATAGCGGATGATGTAACCAAATTAATAGGAAATACTCCATTGGTGAGGTTAAACAGGATAGCTAGCGGTTTAGGAACAGAGATAGTAGCAAAGCTTGAATTTTTCAATCCCTGTGGAAGTGTAAAGGACCGAATTGGAGTAAGTATGATTGAAGCTGCTGAGAGGGATGGTTTAATCAAGGAAAATACTATAATACTTGAGCCGACCAGTGGAAATACGGGAATTTCCCTGGCTTTTGTATGTGCGGCTAAGGGATATAAATGTATCTTTACAATGCCCGATACAATGAGTATTGAGCGAAGGAATCTCCTGAAAGCATTTGGCGCCGAAATAGTTTTGACTCCAGGAAGTGAAGGGATGAAAGGTGCAGTTAAGAAGGCAGAGGAGATTGTGAAAAAGAATCGTAAAGCATTTATGCCACAACAGTTCAAGAATCCTGCTAATCCTGAAATCCATAGGAAGACAACCGCAGAGGAGATATGGAACGATACAGATGGTAAAGTAGATATTCTTGTCTCAGGAGTGGGTACCGGTGGAACAATTACTGGTGTAGCCGAAGTAATAAAAAAGAGAAAGCCAAACTTTAAGGCTATCGCAGTTGAGCCAGCAAACTCACCAGTCCTTTCAGGTGGAGAGCCTGGTTCACATAAGATTCAAGGGATTGGTGCTGGCTTTATTCCTGATGTTTTAAATAGAAATATTATTGATGAAGTAATCAAAGTAACTAATGAAGAGGCACAGAATTGCGCTCGACGACTTGCTAAAGAAGAGGGAATATTTGCTGGAATTTCTTCCGGGGCTGCAGTACATGCAGCATTGGAGATAGCTGGAAGAAAGGAAAACAAAGGAAAACTCATTGTGGCCATCCTACCGGACTTGGGCGACCGTTATCTGAGTACTGACCTTTTTCAGTAAAGTAAGCATTCTTTTAGTGAGCGATGATAAAAGGAACTGAGGATACACCGATTACAAAGAGTCTATATACGAAATATGTTGGAATTCAGCAAAGGTGGTGGTGACGATGATATGGATCATGGTTTGCCCCAGGGGGCTAAAGGAGTATATAACAAAATCTACGAGGGAGGTAATAATAAATGGCTAAGACAATTGCTGAAATTAATGAGAAGATCAAAAATGGTCAGGCAGTTGTAGTAACTGCCGAAGAGATGATTAATATTGTAGGGGAGAAAGGAACAGAGAAAGCCGCTCAGGAAGTGGATGTAGTAACTACCGCGACATTCGGACCGATGTGTTCCAGCGGGATATACATCAATATTGGACATGCTAAGCCAAGAATAAAATTGGGTGGTGGAACCTGTAACCTGAATGATGTGCCAGCCCATTGTGGTCTTGCCGCTGTGGATATCTATCTTGGATGCACTAACCTGCCCGATGATGACCCTCGTAATAAGGTTTATCCTGGTGAGTTCAAGTATGGTGGTGGTCATGTAATTGAAGAGTTTGTTGCTGGTAAGGACATTAAACTTATTGCTACCGCTTATGGTACAGACTGCTATCCAAGAAGAAAACTTGAAACCTGGATTAACATTAAAGATGTAAACGAGGCAGTACTCTTCAATCCAAGAAATGTCTACCAGAACTACAATGTGGCCGTGAACCTATCGGATAAACTCATCTATACATATATGGGAGTCTTAAAGCCCAATTTAGGTAGTGCTAACTATTGTAGTGCTGGTCAACTCTCGCCACTTTTAAACGATCCGTTATATAAAACTATCGGTATTGGCACGAAGATATTTCTTGGTGGTGGAGTAGGCTATGTAGCCTGGCAAGGAACACAACATAATCCAACAGCTAAAAGAAGGGACAATGGTGTTCCTTGTGTTCCAGCAGGCACATTGGCAGTGATCGGGGATTTAAAGCAGATGAAACCTGAATGGCTGGTAGGGACAAGTATGTTTGGTTATGGAGTAACGCTTACTGTAGGAGTGGGTATTCCTATCCCGATTCTGGGTGAGGAAATTGCCCGATTCACAGCAGTGAAGGATGAGGATATCTTTGCTCCGATTGTTGACTACAGTGAAGCATATCCGCAGGTTATACCTGGAACCTTAGGTGAGGTCTCTTATGCTCAACTGAAGAGTAACAAGATTGCGGTACAGGGCAAAGAAGTCCCCACTGCTCCACTTTCCAGTTACTCAAAGGCAATAGAGATAGCTGAGACTTTGAAAGAGTGGATCAGAAAAGGACAGTTCCTCTTGACCAAACCAGTAGCATCACTTCTTGGTCCAGAGTCAGGTTTGACCTTTAAATCCCTGAAGGAAAGACCGATAGAATAAGGAGGGTAGGAATATGGGGCTATGAGCCGGAGATTTTCTCCGTGCTCTGGCCCTACACCCTCCGACAGGAGAAGTCAATGATTTCCAAACGAATTGTCTTAAGATTTCCTAATCGTCTGGTTGATCAACCGATTGTTTATAAACTGGTCAAAGATTACAATCTGGAATTCAATATTCTCAAAGCCTATGTAACACCTCGAGAAGAAGGACTTTTAGTTTTAGAACTTAAAGGAGAAGATGAAGACTACAATGAAGGAATAAGTTATTTGACCGGGATAGGGGTAAGAGTGCAACCACTCAGTCAGAATATAATTCGCAATAATGAGAGATGTACTCATTGTGGTGCTTGTGTGACAATATGTCCAACTGGTGCTCTGGTTCTCGACACAATCACACGGAAAGTTCGTTTTTATGACAATAAATGTATTGCCTGTGAACTTTGTGTTCCTGCTTGTCCACCAAGAGCGATGGAGGTACATTTTTAAGATGTTCAAAAGATTAAAGAGAGAAATAGAGGTTATCTTTGAGCGAGACCCAGCCGCCAGGTCAGTTTGGGAAATCTTTCTTTGCTATCCTGGTTTTCACGCTATTCTCTTCCATCGTCTGGCTCACTTTTTATGGATTCATAAAGTGCCCCTGCTGCCCCGACTTATCTCTCACCTCAGCCGATTCTTAACTGGGATTGAAATTCATCCAGGAGCTAAAATTGGAAGAAGGTTCTTTATCGACCATGGGATGGGTGTAGTAATAGGTGAAACAGCTGAGATTGGTGATGATGTGCTGATGTATCAAGGAGTAGTTTTAGGTGGAACTTCTTTAGAAAAAAAGAAACGGCATCCCACTTTGGGAAACAATGTTGTAGTTGGAACTGGAGCAATAGTGTTAGGTGCGGTAAATATTGGTGACAATGCAAGAATAGGCGCTGGGTCGGTGGTAATAAGTGATGTTCCACCCGGAGCAATAGCAGTTGGAGTTCCTGGAAGGATTGGTTTAGGCTTTTCAGCAAAAGAAATTCAAGCACTTGAACATGGTAAACTTCCTGACCCCATAGCCGATGCTATCCAGTTTGTTATGAAGAGACAAGGGCAACTTGAAGAAAGGATAAAGAAGTTAGAGTCGTTAGACAGGTGAAAATTGTGGTTGCCGATAATGTTACCTAGAAGGGCAAAGAAGTGTTCAGTGAAGGAGGAGGAATTTGATGAAAAGGGTATATCTCGACCATAATGCTACTACTCCTACTCATCCAGAAGTACTGGAAGCTATGCTTACTTATTTTAATGATTCATTCGGTAATCCTTCCAGTATCCATCAGTTTGGCCAGCAAGCAAGAAAAGCTATTGATGAAGCCAGAGAAAAAGTAGCTAACTTTATTAGTGCAAAACCAGAAGAGATAGTCTTTACCAGTGGTGGAACTGAGGCAGATAATTTTGCTATCAAGGGTGTTATTTATGCCAATGAGCAGAATGGCGGGCATATTATTACTTCTTCAATCGAACATCATGCTGTTTTGAATCCCTGTGAATATCTTGAGAAAAAAGGATTCAAGGTTACTTATCTACCGGTTGATAAGTATGGGCTTATTGACCCTGAAGAGACGAAGAAGGCAATAACAAAGGAGACAATTCTTATTACAATTATGCATGCAAATAATGAAGTAGGCACCATTGAGCCAATTGCTGAGATTGGGAGAATAGCAAAAGAGAGAAACATTACCCTACATACCGATGCAGTTCAATCGGCGGGTAAAATTCCTGTTAGTGTAAATGAACTGCATGTTGACCTCCTTTCCCTATCAGGTCATAAAATCTATGGTCCTAAAGGTATTGGTGTGCTTTACATTCGTAAGGGAACAAGAATACAACCTTTAATCCATGGTGGACATCATGAGAAGAACCGAAGAGCAGGGACAGAAAATGTTCCGGCAATTGTTGGATTAGGCAAAGCAATAGAAATTGCTAAGGATACTATGGAAAAGGAGTCAATACGATTAACTAATTTACGGAATAAATTATGCGGTGGTATTGCTGAAAAAATAGACCATGTTCTCTTAAATGGTCATCCTGGAAAAAGGCTTCCTAACACATTAAATATGAGTTTTGAATTTGTAGAAGGAGAGTCTATCATTTTAAATCTTGACTTAAAAGGAATTGCTGTATCTTCAGGCTCTGCCTGCACTTCAGGTTCTTTAGAACCATCTCATGTTTTGAAAGCAATGGGAGTAGAACCAGCGATTGCTCAGGGTTCGATAAGATTTAGTTTAGGTAAAGATAACACAGAGGAAGATGTTGACTACGTATTAGAGGTGTTACCAGAAATTATAATCCGATTACGGGAAATGTCCCCGCTATATAGAAAGAAAAGGGTATAAGAAATATGCAAAATTTATCATTAGTTGAAAAGATAAAAAAATTAAAAGAAAAGAGAAAGGCGATTATTTTAGTGCATAATTACCAACTACCTGAAATTCAAGACATTGCTGATTATTTAGGTGATTCCTTGGGGTTAAGCCAAAAAGCTGCTCAGACAGATGCTGATGTTATTGTTTTCTGTGGAGTGCATTTCATGGCCGAGACCGCTTCTATCCTCTGTCCTGATAAGACAGTCCTGATGCCAGACATAAATGCTGGCTGTCCAATGGCTGATATGATTGATGCTGAAAAGCTGCGGCGATTGAAAAAAGTTCATCCTGCTGCATTGGTAATCTCCTATGTCAATACAACCGCAGATGTGAAGGCAGAGAGTAATCTCTGTTGCACCTCTGCCAATGCAGTAAAGATTATAAATTCGTTAGATACGAAAAAGATTATTTTTGTACCTGATAAATATTTAGGTCATTATGTTGCCACCAAGACCAATAAAGAGCTGATCTTCTGGGAAGGATATTGTCCTATACATGTCAAAATTTTAGCTGATGATATCTTGAAAGCAAGAAAAGAACACCCAGAAGCAGAGGTAATAGTTCATCCTGAATGCACACCAGAGGTAATTAAGTTAGCTAATAAAGTTCTATCAACCAGTGGTATGTGCAGGTATGCAAAAGAATCAAAAACTAAAGAAATAATCGTTGGTACAGAAGTAGGTTTAATTTATCGGCTACAAAAAGAAAATCCAGATAAAATATTTTATCCTGCTACAGAATTGGCTATATGTCCAAATATGAAACTTAATAATTTAGAAAAGGTTTTATGGACATTGGAAGACATGAAATTTAAGGTGAAGGTTAAAGAAGAAATAAGAATAAAAGCAAAAAATGCAATTGACAAAATGCTTCAGTTCAGCAGGATAGATTAATTTGAGAGGTTGAAATGCAATATAGTGAAAAAGTAATGGAACATTTCCGTAATCCCAGGAATGTAGGTGAAATAGAAAACCCTGATGGTATTGGTCATGTGGGTAACCCTATATGTGGAGACATAATGGAACTTTATATAAAAGTAAAAGATAATATTATTGTTGATGCAAAATTCAAAACCTTTGGATGTGGAGCGGCTATTGCCACCTCATCTATGGTCACTGAACTTGTAAAAGGAAAAACTATAGATGAAGCTCTGGCAATTTCTAATAAAGCGGTCGCTGAAGCTTTGGATGGATTACCACCAATAAAGATGCATTGTTCTGCATTAGCTGAGGAAGCATTAAAGTCAGCTATTGATAATTACTTTAAGAAGCAAGGAGAGGCAAAAATGCGTGAAAGAGTAGAGCAGGCTTTAGCCAAGATTCGTCCATCATTGCAGGCTGATGATGGAAATGTAGAATTGGTTGAAGTTATGGAAGATGGAGTAGTCAAGGTTAAACTTACTGGTGCCTGTGGCGGATGTCCAATGGCTCAAATGACTTTAAAAGCAGGTATTGGAAAAGCTATAAAACAAGATGTGCCTGATGTAAAAAGAGTGGAAGAAGTATAAAAATGAAATGGAGAGTTATATACTTTTTACTGTATCACAGATGGTTTCTATCACTTTTGATATTGAATATATTTTTAAATTCAATTGCTTTTGCGGGTGAATCCCTTTATTACAAAGAAGCAACTCTTCTTGCTGGTTATTCAGATGTTGATAAATTTATTACTCAAAGTGGATGTTTTACTAATTCAGTTGGATTTGAATACTATAAAAAATATTCTACCCAATATAGAGATTATCTGACGACAGATTTACAATTGCGGTTATCAAATGATACATCAAAAAGTTCTAATGAATTTTGTTCTATTAAACTCTATATTGAAATTCATAATGCCTGGGCTGAGTATAAATTAAAACCTAAATATAAACTAAAATTTGGTCATTTTGATCCAGCCTTTGGTATTGAACCAATTCTTGATACTCATGGGACATTACTACAAACACAGGCTGAAAAAATATTGGATTTAAAAAAGATTGGGGGATTGCTTTAAAAGTTATAGAGCTAAATTATGAAGTTGCTCTTTCTCTTGGCTCAGGTATGAGCATAAGAAGAAGGGATGGAAGTTATCTTTTAACCAGTAGAATAGGGAAATCAAAAGATGAATTTCAGTATGGTTTCTCAATTCTATATGGGAAAGTGCTTCAATCAGAAGGAATGAGCACCATACCAGAGAATAAACTTATATCCAATAAAACGGTAAAAAAGAGAAGAATAGGATTAGATGGACAATATCTTTTTGGTCCCTATTTATTTAAAGGAGAGATTGCTTATGGTGAGAATAATGATAAGGAAGTTCTTGGTTATTGGTTAGAAACAGACTATACATTGCCGTCAGAACAAAGATGGCAAATTCAGGTCCAGTTTCAATCCTGGATCAATGATTTAAAAAAGAATAATTCAGATGATACCACATTAATCTTAGGTGCATCTTATAAACTAAATCCTAAAATTACTTTACAAGCAAATTATTCTCACGATTTTCATTTAACAAATAAAGATGCGGATAAAAAAATTCTTTTTCAACTCTATTATTATTCATTGTAAGGGAGGATGATAATTATGTTAAGAAAGCATACTATCTTTATAGGAAGTTTTCTGTTTTTCGTCTTACAATCTCAGGTTTCATTTGCGGCAGTTGGATGTAGTCTAAATGACCCGGATAGAGATGTAAGAAGAATCTTTCCTGAATCCACAAGTTACAAGACCCAATTTATAACTATTAAAGAGAGGGGTGGTAAAAAATTAAAGGCGGAAATAGAAGAAAAACTTGGAGATAAATTTGACTCCATCTATGAATCAATTGATGTTCCCTATGCTTACTACACAGTTTTTAAAGGAACTAAAATTATTGGGAGAATTCATGGTGTTAATCAGAAAGGGATGTATGGTGGGATGCAGCTGATACTGGCTACTGATTTAGAAGGGAAAATCATAAGATTTTATTATCAGAGAATTTCTTCACCTGAGGCTAAAAGATTCAAATCAAAATCTTTTACTAACCAATTCAAAGGACTTACCTTGGCAGATTTCTATCATCATGATGCTACGAAAGGGAGGAGGTGTCCAGATGATAAGATAGCCAAGATTAAAGACCCCAGCAAAAAGAGTTCTGAGGATTTTAAGGCAACATTAAGGGGAATTAAGAAGAATCTTATTCTCCTTGATGAGTTTATTTTAAGTAACAAGTTATGATAAATTTTATAAAAAGATGAAAGAAATGAAGGGAGGAAAAAATGAGAAGAAGAAGTAGTAATTTTATTTTGCTATCAATCTTTTTAATCTTAATCATTGGGATCCTTATGAGTTGTATGAGTTGTGGCAAAAAAGAAAAGTTCGGAGAAGCAATTTCTGAACAAAAAAGTACTGAAATTGGCGATATTTTTACTCATCCTAAAGATTATGAAGGAAAAACAGTCAAAGTGGAAGGAAAGATAGTTGAGGAATGCCCATCTGGCTGTTGGTTCAACCTGAAAGATGAGACTGGAGTTATTTATATAGATATAATGCCTTCTGGATTTGCTATCCCTCAAAAAGTTGGACGACAAGCAACTGTTGAAGGAAAAGTAATAACTAAAGAAGGGAAATTAATGATTATAGGAAAAGGAGTTGAGATAAAATGAATCTCGTTAGACCTTTCCGGGTCTGATGGGAAATTTCTATTTATGGATATTGAAGTAATAAATTTTAAAGGAGGTCTAACGGGATGAAGTTTTTAATTTTAGCCTATAAGAATTTAAAAAGAAGAAAAATTCGTTCTTTGCTGACGATCGGAGGTGTAGCCATTGCTGTGGCAGTATTGGTGAGTCTTTTAGGATTTAATACTGGTTATAAACAAGCTCTGACCAGAGATGTTGATAAAATGGGCTATCAAGTTTTGATAACTGCTAAAGGATGTCCTTATGAGGCAGCAACTTTGATGTTAAAAGGCGGTGGAGGACTAAGATATATAGACCAAGATATATACAATAAGATTGTTAATGACCCCAGAATTGATAAAATCACTCCCCAGTTAATTCATACTATTTATGATACTGAAAGACAAGAAGGGAAAGGTGGATTTGCTATGTATATGGGTATCTTGAGAAGTTACCTTGAACTAAAACCCTGGTCAAAATTCAAATCGGGTGGTTGGTTTTCAGGAGATGATGTTGATGAAGCAATTATGGGGTATGAAGCAGCAGAATTAGAACAGCGCTCAGTAGGAGATAAAATTTTCATTCCTGGTGTTGATAAAGTCTTAACTGTAGTAGGAATCTTTGAAAGAACTGGAACCCAAGATGATGGAGTGTGTTTTTTACCACTTAAAACTGCTCAAAGAATATTCAATGTTAAAGATAAAATAACTGGCATAGGCATTAAATTAAAGGAAGTAGAGAAGATTCACGAATTTGAAGAAAGTCTTTATAATATAGCAAATATTCAGGTAATCAGTATGGCACAGGTAAAAGGAACAATTCTTAGTCTTATTTCAACCGCTCAGATTTTAGTTACTTCAGTTGCCGCAATTGCTATTTTTGTGGCGATTATTGGTGTTGTAAATACAATACTTATGTCTGTGTTTGAAAGAACTCAGGAAATCGGGGTAATGAAGGCTATTGGTGCTTCTAAATTAGATATCTTTAAACTCATCTGGATAGAAACAATCCTCACCTGTTCTTTAGGAGGAATTTTTGGAAATATAATTGCAATCTTAGGTGGAAATGTAGTTGAATATTTTGTAAGAAAATTACTGCCTTATGTGCCTGGTGGTAAATTAGTACTAATTACGCCATATCTTCTATTCTATTCACTCTTAGGGACAATTATTCTTGGACTTATTTCAGGAATTTATCCCGCATTAAGAGCATCATCAATGAGACCAATTGAAGCAATAAGAAGTGGAGAGTGAAATGGAAAAATATATTATAAAGGCACAAGGATTAAAAAAGATATATCGTCTTCCAGCAGAAGAGATAATTGCTTTAAAAGGGATTAATTTTGCTGTAAAAAAAGGAGAGTTTGTTGCAATTATGGGACCATCAGGTGCGGGAAAAACAACCCTTCTAAATCTTATAGGTTGTTTGGATGTTCTAACTTTAGGAGATTTGGAAGTCTTAGGGTACAATATTTCTAAACTTAAGGAAAAGAAATTAACAAACTTAAGGCGAGGGAATATTGGTTTTGTCTTCCAGGAATTTTTTCTTATTTCAAGTCTTACCGCACTTGAAAATGTAGAACTTCCTTTGTATTTTACTAAAAGCCATAATAAAAGAGAAAAAGCAGTTAAGTTCTTAAAAGATGTTGGATTAGAACATCGTCTAAATCATCTTCCCTCCGAACTCTCTGGTGGTGAGATGCAGAGAGTAGCAATAGCAAGAGCATTAGTTACTGAGCCGGCGATAGTTTTAGCAGACGAGCCAACTGGAAATCTTGATACTAAAAATACCAGAGAAATATTCAATCTTTTTAGACAATTTAACCAGGAAGAAAAGATAACTATATTGGTTGCTACTCATAATGTTAAACTGGGATATAAATCTGACCGAGTTATTCAACTTCGTGATGGAAGAATTGAAAAAGATGAAAGTGTGAATTAAGATGCAAAAAATCATAGAAGCAATAAATCTAAGAAAATATTATCATCGTGGCTCAGAGATTGTAAAAGCCTTAAATGGAGTTAATTTTGAAATTAAACCCTATGAGATTGTTTCTATCGTAGGACCTTCAGGCTCAGGAAAGACAACCTTAATGAATTTAATTAGTTGTCTTGATTCTCCCACAGAGGGAAACTTAAAGATTACAGGTAAAGATGTAACTGGTCTTAAAGAGCATCAGTTGATTACTATTCGTCGTGAAAAGATTGGCTTTATCTTTCAGCAATTTTATCTTATTCCTACCTTAACAGCTAAGGAGAATGTTGAACTTCCTCTTATTTTTTCAAAAAAAGCGATTAGTGAAAGTAAGATTTTTCAACTCTTAGAAAGGGTTGGATTAAAAGGAAAAGAAAATTACCAGACGAATATGTTAAGTGGTGGAGATAAACAAAGAATATCTATTGCTCGGGCATTAGTGAATGAGCCAGAAATGGTTATTGCTGACGAACCAACAGGGAAATTGGAAACAAAAGAAAGGGATTCCTTAATGGAACTTCTCAAAGAATTAGCAAAGTCAGGTTTAGCAGTATTCATTGCTACTCATGACTTAGAATTGGCTTGGATGACTCAAAGAGTAATTCATCTCCAGGATGGTAAAATTATCCCTAAGGATGAATCAACTTTATATCGTGGAGATAAAGATGCAATACAGTGAAAAGGTTATGGAAGATGGGGTAGTCAAAGTTAAACTTACTGGTGCCTGTGGCGGATGTCCAATGGCTCAAATGACTTTAAAAGCAGGTATTGGAAAAGTCTTAAAGGAAGAAGTTCCGAAGATAAAAAAGGTAGAAGCAGTATGATTCTTAATTTTTTCTATACACTTCAGCATTATGTTGTTGAGATTGCTCCCAGTATAGCATTGGGACTTTTATTAAGTGGAGTTATTCATGAATTTGTACCTCAATCCTGGGTAAACCGTTATCTTAATAGAAAAGGTATCTTACCTATCTTTTATGTTATTATCGCTGGTATTATTCTTCCTCTCTGCTGTTTTGGTTCTCTACCAGTAGCAATTGGTTTCAGAAAAAAGGGTGTACCT
>Ga0210017_1001557_pt1 | contig 19883 bp, 18 predicted proteins | sample CryGeyCG2014_020_FD_183966 | JGI IMG/M metagenome (GOLD analysis project Ga0210017, IMG submission 183966) | Groundwater microbial communities from aquifer - Crystal Geyser CG08_land_8/20/14_0.20 (SPAdes) (version 2) | ecosystem: Environmental > Aquatic > Deep subsurface > Groundwater | place... | reverse complement strand
CTGAGTCAAATAAAAGTAAACGGCTGGCGCGTTTTGCCCGCCAGCCGTCAAAAACCAATTCTAAAATATTCCTTATCTCCCCATTAATTCCTTTAATCTTTCTACCATTTGTTTCACCGCCTCAGCAATAGATGCCAGCTGATTTTCTATATGTTTTATTGTCACTTCTTTAGTCGAAGAAAAACCAAGATAGTCCACACTGGGATTACCCCTAAATGATCCACCCCCACCCCTTCCTATCCTTATGTATCTAAAAGAGGTCGTTGAACTCAAATTTAGTTTCACTTCCTGCCAAGTGTCATAATTGATGGGGCGAACATAATTACAGCTATCAGAACAATTATCGACAGTAGTTCCGTCAATAACTGATGAAACTGGGAATTTCTGCCAAGAAGATTTATCTAAACTATATTGTATCCGGACTCCATAATTGTAACTGTTAGCTGTTTTCATATCTACAACTATCTGATTAGCTGTAACATTTCCATAATCATAAATTTCCCAGGCAGAATGAAATCCGTTAGAAACTGGACAGCACCAAACTCCATTACTATAACAATATTTGTAAGTAACAAAGTCGCCATCATTAACAGTTGTTTTACCTTTATTGACTACGCTCAAATCATTACAATAATCTGCCGTTGAGGAAATCGTAGCGCATCCTGGGGTCTCAAAACTCCATGAACTATATATTCCTCCTCCTTCATCAGTTTTACACAACTTTTGAGTTCTCGTAACGTAGCCATCCCAAGTTTTCTCATAGAATATTGCTCCACATAAAATCTCAGTATAACCTAAATTACAATTTCTGGCATCCACTTGGCAACCTCCTTTAACCTTTAGACATGCTCCGTCTTGACAACCATCTAGACAAGAAAAAATGTCTGTGTAAGCTTTATTATCTTTACAATAATTCTCGTTGACTTCTGATGGATTATTACAAGTATCTATCCACTTATTATTTCCTATGGCAGTATAACCCTTTACATAAATTTCCTTTCCCCCATCTGAGTCGGTGCAAACCTCTTCTGCTGAAACAATGCTGAAATAATTGTCGCTTAGATCCTCGTGCATTATCGTCGGTGAGTAACATTCAGATATTCTAATCTTATATTTATTTCCTAAAGGAAAATCGTCTGGGATTCTCCAAGAATATTTGCCAAGAGAAGCAGAAGTACAAACAACTATAGTCTTCGGAAGGGGACGTCCGCTATAGTCCACGTAATTAATAGTAACTTTTTCTATTTCAGCTGAAGTCCAAGTAATGTCATAAGTATTTCCTCTCACCCACTTCTCCCCTCCATTGGGAGAAATGACGGTGATAGAGGGAGGAATGGATCTTTCTACTTTAACTTCTTCTTTATCATAAATATCCTTACCATCAATTTGGGTTTTAATAAGAAGTGTATACCATGCATCTGGCGGTATGGTAGTTGGTACAAATATCTCTTTTACACCATCATTGGGAGTGCTACCAGCTAAAGTATATTTTTCATTACCTTTTTCAAGGCTAATGCTGACAGAATTACTTTGAGGAATGTTTAAAGATTCCCATTTAATAGTGTTATATTTCCCTGCTTTAAATACTAAATCATCCGCACCAACAACTTCAATAATTCTCGGCGGTAATTCCGCTGCTCTTATATAATTAACGCTGGCTGAAATTGGACTTGGGCCGCTGACTGTAAGGATTTCTTTCCTTGATCGAGAAGTAGCTATATCTACCTCTTCAAATCCATCATTGGGGGTTAGTAATTCTAGAACGTTAGGAAGAGAAAATGGTTCGCCTGGGTCCTTTGTTTGAATCATTATGGGATTAGTCCCAATACCTTCGCTTTTCCATTTTACAGTATATTTTGGTCCTATTACTATCTCTCCTTCTTTGGGAGAAATGATAGTAATTCCTTTTTCAACAACGTTGAAGTAACCATCGGATTCATCACTTAAAATATCTCCGATAACGCTGATTTTAAGTTTATTCCCCACAAACTCTTTAGTTGGCGTCAATTTAAATGACTTTGTGAATAATGAATAATCATTAACCAACGTATAAGAATCTTGATTTTCATAATCATACCACCTAATGCTTATCAAGCCGTTGCTGTCTACATCTGAGATTTCAGAATAATCCCATCTAATCTCATAGGTATTTCCAACCCGCCACTTCTCTCCTCCATTGGGAGAAATTACTCTGATATAAGGCTTTATTGCTTCTACAACATTAATAGTAGTAGACGTTTCAGCTGTCTGGTTATGGTCATCTGTTATAGTAAACTTAATAGTGTAATCCCCGATTTTGCTGTAACTGTGAGTAAAGGTAGTAGTTTGAATTGCCTCCTCCTCTGAAGGCAAAATTTCTTCAGCCACTGGTAGATATTCATCGCCCCAATCTACTTTATAACTTAACACTCCATTTTCTGGGTCGTGAGCCCTAATTGTCCAGGTGCCTTTCTCATTAACTTTTAATTGAGTTGGAGCGGTAAGACCGTCAATAACTGGGGGTAGGTTTTCAGTTGTCTTACAATCTTTTAGACAATTACAGATATTCTCTCCCTTTCCGCAAATGCCATTTCCACAATAAGAACAAATAAATGAACCATCAGTAGGAGCAATGCATCCACTATCTGCTGGCCAACTGTTAGCTATTTGGGTTAATCCTGGACAACAAACATCATTACTAATTATTGAACCTTTTTCACCCTCTCCTATACATCTCTGTAATCTTCCTACAATACTAAAATAGTTATCGCTAAGGTCTGGTATCCATTCTTCCCCTATGGCTCCATTGATTTGAATTTTGTACTCAGGAGAAATAGGAATTCCTGTTGGAATCGTCCAAGAATAAGTATTCCCCGAATAAATCTCATCTTTAGCTACTGAAAAAATCGGGTACCCTTTTTTTGACGGTGGGCGAATAAATGCATCGATGCTCAGCCCACGGATTGAACTAGAGGATTTCCAGCTGATGGTATAAGTATTCCCAATCACCCACTTTTCCCCGCCATTGGGAGAAACTACTTTAATATAAGGTTTTACTACTCCACATCCATAAAGCTCATTTAATTTAGCTCGGGTAGTTGTTCCGACATAGCCAGTTCCGTGTTCCAAACCCCAAGGCGCTAACACATCTTCTTTATATTTTTCTTGGAATCCAACAACTGCTGAAGCAACAACTTCATCAAAAATTCTTTGAAAAGCGCTGCTTCTTTCTGGAACTAATCCCTGCTTAAAAAGAGCTATATATAAAGCGCTTACCTCATCTCCTTCATCGCCTATTCTCAAATTAACCTTAAAATCATGGCACCAAACCACTTCTTCTTCTCCTCGAATTTCGGCTAATTGCTTCTGTAATTGGGTAATCTGATTCAACAAGGCCTGAATTTGGGCCTGGATTTCAGCTGCTGTGACTGCTTTCACTTCTGAAACATTAAAATTCAAGAAGAAACCAAAAATGACCAAAAGGGTGATGATTATAGAGATTTTTTTGAGGTTCATGTTTTTGTTCGTAGAAACGTTCGTTAATAAACACAGGGGTTTGGTTAACAAAAACATTCCTACAAAATTATTATTAATTTTTTATTTTTCAATTTTAATCTTTCTACTTTGAGATTATCACAAAAAGGAAGTCTGTCAAGAAGGACTAAGAGAATTTACTTTATATTTTTCAATTTTAATCTTTCTACTTTGAGATTATCACACCAAGGAAATCTGTCAAGAGGGAGAATTTACTTCATGGTACAAAAACTCTAAATATTTTTTTTAATTTATTAAAAATGCTTTTCGATGGCGGAGATTGGGTGATTAAATCAGCCCCTCCTAAAACTAACCCCCAAATAGTCGAAAGAGAAGGGTCTTTGGTATTTTTGGGAAATCCAATTTTACAAGGAAGTTTTAATTCTTTTTTGGTGAAATCAACAATTTTTGGCAAATTTGCTCCTCCACCAGTTAAAATGACCCCGGCTGGAAGCAGTCCTTGACGAGAAATTTTCTTTAGCTCTTTTTGAATTAATTCAAAAATTTCTGAAACCCTTGCCTCAATAATTTCTCCTAATATTTTATGAGAAAAAGTTAGAGGAGAAGTTTCCCCGACTAATTCAATTTTTTCAATTTTCTGCTTTCCCTTCACCAAACAAGAACCAAATTCTTTTTTTATCCGTTCAGCTGTCTCAATTTCACATTTCAAACCAACGGCAACATCTGAAGTAATATGAGAAGAACCGATTGGAAAAACGGCTGTATGAATTAAATCCCCCTCCTCGTAAACGGCAATACCAGTGCTCCCGGCTCCGAAATCCACCAATATCGTTCCTAATTCTTTTTGTTGGGGATTCAAAACTGCTCTGGCTGAAGCCAGCGGAGAGGGAATAATGTCTAAAATTTGGAGGTCCGAATCTAAAACTGCCTGGGTTACATTTTTCAGGTAGGGCGAGAAAACGCAAACCAAAAGAATTTCTGCTCCCAATCTCAACCCCTTCATCCCTAAAACATCTTTTATACCTTTCTCATTATCAACAATAAATTCTCTGGGAAAAACCTCTAAAATTTCTCTATTTGAGGCCAGAGAAAGTGCCTGACTGGCTTGAATCACTCTATTAATGTCCTCCTGGGAAATTTTCTGGTCAGCCCGAGAAACTATTATTTCTCCCCGAGAAGAAACAGAAGATATATGACTGCCTCCTATATTTAAAAAAACTTCTTTTATTTTCTGGCCGCTCTGTTCTTGAAGCTGTTCAATAACTTGAATTACTTTTTTAGAAACCTCCTCTGGATTCATCACCACCCCCCTTCTCATCCCGGCAGCGGGAGTTTTGGCTTGAGCTAAAACTTCTAATTCAGAAACATTAGGTTTTTTTAGAACCGTTAAACCTTTAATGAAGCTCGTTCCAATATCTAAGCCGGTAATAATAAAATTGCGCGGCATTTTAACTTTTATTAATTAATCTTAAATAGTAATTTTGCTTTTTTTCCATCTCTTTGGCTTTCTGGAAATTTTCCTCATGGTCGTATCCCAAGAGATGTAAAATTCCGTGAATTAAAACCCGACTCAATTCTTTTTCAAAAGGGGTACCAAATCTTTTGCTATTTTTTTTAACTTCCCGGGGGCAAATTACAATTTCTCCTAAACCTTTAGTTCTTTGAAGAGGTCCCTTTTTCGATTCAGGAAAAGTTAATACATCGGTCACCCGATTTTTTTTTCGATATTTTTTGTTAATTTGCCTCGTCCTCCCCGACCCCAGCAAAGCTATTGATAAACCATTGTTTCGCTGTTGGGAAACCTCAATCATCCCTTCTCCTTTTAAAACTTTTTCAGCTACTTCTTTTAAAAACTCTTCTTTGATGGGAAGAGTGGTCAAGTTATTGATTTCAATCATTACTAAATTCTAACAGACTTTTGACGATTTTACTAACTTCATCCCCCTCAACCCTTCCTTTAACTCGGGGCATCAATTCTGCCATTACTTTGCCGAAATCCTTAATTTCTTTGGCCTCGACTTTCTGAATAACCTCTCTGGCTATTTTCTTTATTTCCTCTTCAGATAGTTGTTTTGGTAAATATCTTTTAAAAATCTCCAGTTCTTTCTTTTCTTTCTCTACCAGGTCTTTCCTTCCCCCTTTTTCAAATTCTAAAATTGATTCCTTTACTTTTTTAATTTCTGAAGAAATAACTTCAATCACCTCTTCATCCTCGAGCTGACTTTTTTCTATTAATTCTTTTTCAGAAAATTTTTCTCCTCCCTCCTCTTTTTCTCTAGCAATCTTCAATCTTTTTTCTTTTTCTTTATTCAATAGGGCTGCCAAAAGAAAACGCAAAACAGAAACTTTCAATTTTTCTCTTTGTTTGACAGCTTCTCCAAGTTCTTTTTGGATTTTTTGTTTTAAGGTCATATTAGCCTCGCTTTTTAATTTCTCCTAACTTCTCCAATTTTTCATATTTTTTTCTCAACTCTTCTTTTCTTAAAGCCGCCCTTTTTTTCATCTGTCGGCTTTTGGTCCTTTTCTGAAATCGGCTGGCTCTAACCCGAAACAAAATTCCGCTTTGCCTAATTCTCTGTCCAAAACGTCGCACTAAATTTTGGGAGGTTTCCCTTGATTTTCTTTTAACTTCAAAACTCATAATAATTAATTATTTTTTAACTTCTTTTTCATTTTCTCTATCACTTTTTCCAACTTAATGGTCTGCTGTTTGCCGGTCTTCATATCTCTAATAATAATCTGGTCTTCCAGAGCCTCTTTTTGTCCTAAAATTAGAACGAAATCCACTCCTATTCTATTAGCCCGGCCCAGTTGGCTCCTTAAGGAATCTTTACTAAGAGATTCGGCTATCGGAATTTTTGCTTTTCTAAACTCTTCAAGAAGTCCTAAACTCCTTCTCTTTCCTAAACCTCCTAATTGGGCTAAGAAAATCCTTGGTCGGGAGAGAGGAATAAATTTTAAGGAGGTTTTTGTTTTTAGTAGGGCTGCTATTCTATCTATTCCAGCCGCGCAGCCACAGGCCGGGGTATCTTTTCCACCAAGAAGTTTAACCAAGGAATCATATCTTCCCCCGCCAGCTAAAGAGTTTTTTGTTTTCTTCTCTAAAAACTCCTCTTGGGAAAATATCTCAAAAACAGTTTTAGTATAATAATCTAAACCTCTAACCAAATAAGGGTTCAATTGATAAGGCAAATTAATTTCATCTAAAAATTCTAAAACTTCTTTAAAATGGTCGTGACATTCGCCACAAAGATGGTCAAGTATTTGAGGGGCTTGAGAAACTATTCTCTGACACTTTCCCTCTTTACAATCCAAAATTCTCAAAACATTTTCTTTTAGTCTTTTCCGACAATTTGAACATAAAGAACTCACCCTGCTCTTAAAATAGCTAACTAAAAGTTTCTTATAATAAGGTCGGCATTGATGATCGCCAATACTATTTATCTCAACGGTTAAATCTTGAAACTTTAATTCTCTTAAGATATTATAAAAAACTTGAATGATTTGCATGTCGATTACCGGACTTTTCTCACCTAAAACTTCAAAACCAAACTGCCAAAACTGTCTAAACCTGCCTGCCTGAGGTTTTTCGTATCTAAAAAATGGTCCGAAATACCAAAGTTTTACTGGCTGGGGCAGATTTTGCATGCCTTGCTCAATAAAAGCTCTAACCACTGGAGCTGTTCCTTCTGGCCTTAAAGCTAAAAAATCTCCTCCTTTAGTTTTAAAGCTATACATTTCTTTTTGAACAATATCGGTGGAGAGACCGATGCCTCTTGAAAAAAGTTCGGCTTCTTCAACCATCGGAGTATCAATTTTTTTAAAGCCGTAAAAATCAGCGATGTTTTTTGTTACATCATAAATCTTTTGAAAATACTTCTGGTCCCCCGGTAAAATATCGTGCATTCCGGTGGGAGCTTGGAATTTTGGTTTTTTAGCCATAGTTTAGTGCGATGAACTTTGTTCATCTTTATCCTTCACTCGGCTCCGCCTTGTTCGGAGTATGAAGGTGTTTCAATTTTAGCAAAAACAGAAAAGGGCCAAAGCCTAAAAATCACCCTACCAACAATATTGTTCTTGGGCAAGGGTCCCCAACGCCTGGAATCATAGGAGGCCGACCTATTATCCCCTAAAACAAAATACTCATCTTCTTTCAGAAATACCTTTTCCTGACCCGGTGTTATTACTCCCGGGGAAAGATAATTAGATTCATTTAAAACGATTTTTTTTGAATCCTGGTAAATAATAACCTCACCCTCTTTTATTTCCACCATCTCACCGGGAAGTCCAATGATTCTTTTAATATAACGTTGCTCAGAGTTTTGAGGGGGTTTAAAAACTACCACCTCTCCTCTCTGGGGGGTTTGAAATCTATAGCTAATCTCATCAATGATTAAATAATCACCATTATGAAAAACGGGTTCCATGCTTTCTCCCCTAACCAGAAAGGGTTGAAACAAAAAATAGCGAATAGGAACCACTATCAGTAGAGCAATAATTGCAATTTTTATAATCTCCCAGAGAAAAGATAGAAGTTTTTTCATACCTTTAAATATATTGTAGCTGAGTTTTTCTTTTATTGCAACAAAGATGATATAATTAAAAAATGATTTTGATTGTAGGTTTAGGAAATCCGGGGAAAAAATATATAATGACCCGACATAATCTCGGTTTTCGGGTTTTAGATTTATTTAAAAGAAAAAATAATTTTTCTGGTTTTAAATTTTCAAAAAAGTTTAAATCTGAACTTTCAAAAGGATTGTTCTTGGGGGAAAAAATTATATTAGCCAAACCCCAAACCTTTATGAATAATTCCGGCAAGGCAGTGAAAAATTTAGTTTCAAGTTTCAAGCTTCAAGTTTCAAGAATTTGGGTTGCCCATGACGACATTGATTTGCCCTTAGGGAAAATGAAAATAGCAATCGGCCGGGGCTCAGCTGGTCATAAAGGAGTTCAATCAATCATTGATGAGTTGAAAACAAAGAACTTTATCAGATTCCGACTCGGAACAAAACCTAAACTCTCTAGCCCAAACCCTAAAATTATAGACAAATTTGTTCTTAAAAAATTTACCAAAGAGGAAGAAAAGATTATTAAAGAAACTATCAAAAAAACCTGTCAGGCAATTGAGTTTGCTATAAAAGAAGGATTAGAAAAAACAATGACAAAATTTAATTGAAAAGTCGGGGTGAAGAGGGTCTCACCCCGACTATGGGAATCTATACTTTTGGCTTAGCTTCGTAGAATATGATAAGGGAAACTGTGCTACCGCCTCTGTTAGACACTCCAAAAATTTTTCTCTTAACAATCTTTATATTAGGGTTTTTAATAAACCACGAATTTACCTCTCTCTCCAATCTGGCAGACCAATTGAAACCTGACGCCTCTACTTCGAAAATCTTGATTTTTTCCATCTTCCTCACCTCCTTTGTTCTTTCCCTCACTGTCGCTGGTCTATAAATAGTGAAGAAATAAAGTATTACTGACAAAAAAACAACAAAAAGGGTGACAGCAGTTCTTATAACAATTTCCATAATGTCCCCTTGTTAAATTGTCAAAGATATTTTACCCTCTGGTCTGTCGATGGGCCCTAGAATCGGAAGAACATATAGTTCCCAACTCTAAATTTGGGCTACAGGTCTAGGAGGGATTACCTGGTCGCCACCTATCGACAGGCCAGAAAGCAAAAACTTGACTATTTTCTATTTATACTATAATCTATCTTAATAAATTTGTCAACTTTTAAATGTCAGAAATTAAAACAATCAGTATAAAAGATAAGGGTTATCCAAAACTTTTGAGAGAAATCCCTGACTCACCAAGGGTTCTTTACTATAGAGGAGAACTACTTGCTGAAGAAAATTGCTTCGCTGTCGTAGGGACAAGGAGATGTTCGTCTTATGGGAAGGAAATGGCTTTAGAAATTTCAGCTGAGTTGGCTGAAGCCGGACTCACTATTGTTTCGGGACTGGCTCCGGGTATTGACACAGCCGCTCATCTGGCAGTAGTAGAAAGACTACTACCCACCCTCCACCCTTCAAGTCCCATCATCCCGCCCAAAAATGGAAGAACAATTGCTGTTCTGGGAACAGGTCCTGACGAAAAAAGTATTTATCCTAAAGAAAATTTAAAATTAGCTGAAGAAATTATTAAAACAGGAGGTTGTTTAATTTCAGAATATCCGCCCGGAACCCCTGGTTCTAATTTCACTTTCCCTCGGAGAAACCGGATAATTTCTGGATTATCTCTTGGAGTTTTGGTGGTTGAAGCCAAACAAAAATCTGGAGCTTTAATTACAGCCCATTGGGCTAAAAAACAAAAGAGAAAGATATTCGCTATCCCCGGCCCAATTCATTCTTTAAATTCTAAAGGACCTCATATCTTAATAAAAAATGGGGCAAAATTAGTTGAATCAGCTCAAGATATTTTAAAAGAATTAAATCTTCCCTTAAAGGAGCTCAGTTCCTTTAAAGGGGTAACTGGAGAAAATAATGAAGAAAATTTAATTTTAGAAATTTTAAAAGAAGGTTCTCTTGGAATTGATAAAATTATTGAGAAAACAAAACTAAAAGCTAATACTGTAGCTAGTATTTTAACCGTTTTAGAAGTAAAAAACAAAGTTAGAAATTTAGGAGGAAATATCTTCGCCCTTTCGCGCTAAATAACTAATAACTAATTTTTAATGACTAAATTATGTACCTAGTTGTAGTAGAGAGCCCCGTAAAGGGGAATACTATCCAAAGATTCTTAGGAACTAATTATAAAGTTTTGTCTTCTTATGGGCATATTAGAGATTTACCAAAAAGTAAATTTGGGATAGATATTGAAAATGATTTTGAGCCCCAGTACATAATTATTCCCAAAGCAAAAAAAACTATTCAAGTTTTAAAAAAGGAAGCAAAAAAGGCAGAATCTGTAATTTTGGGTACAGATATGGATAGAGAGGGAGAAGCCATTGCCTGGCATTTAACTCAAATTTTGGAGTTAAACGGAAAAAAGCCCTATCAAAGAATTGTCTTTCATGAAATTACCAAACCAGCGATTGAAGAAGCTCTTAAAAACCCTAAAAAGATTGACATAAATTTAGTTAATGCCCAGCAAGCCAGAAGAATCTTAGACAGAATTGTTGGTTACAAATTATCTCCTTTTTTATGGAAAAAAGTTGCCAGGGGATTATCGGCCGGAAGGGTTCAGTCAGTGGCTGTCAGGTTGGTGGTCGAGAGAGAAAAAGAGATTGAAAATTTCAAACCCCAAGAATATTGGAACATCATCGCCCAACTTAAAAAATTGATGGAGGTCCGACCTCCATCAATAAGGTTTGAAGCTGTTTTAGTTAAGAAAGACAATAAAGCTATTCCGAAATTAGGAATTAAAACAAAGAAAGAGGCAGAAAAAATTGTTAAAGATTTGAAAGAAGCCGAAGTCAAAGTAAAAAATGTTGAAAAAAAAGAAATAAAAAGAAATCCCCTGCCTCCTTTTACAACTTCTACTTTACAGCAAGAAGCCTGGAAAAGATTTAGGTTTCCGGCCAAGTTCACAATGAGGATAGCTCAGCAACTTTATGAAACTGGCTGCATTACTTATCATAGGACCGATTCTTTAAATCTTTCAAACCTCGCTCTTTTTTCGGCCAAGAAGTTTATAGTCAAAGAGTATGGCAAAGCATATTGGGCAGGGTTTTTGAGAAAATATAAAACTAAGGGAAGAGCCCAGGAAGCCCACGAAGCCATAAGGCCCACCTATGCTCAAAAAATCCCTGAAACTTTAAAAACAAAAGCTAAATTAGATAACCAACAGTTCAAACTTTATGACTTAATCTGGCGAAGATTCATTGCTTGCCAGATGGCTCAGGCAAGTTTTGACTCGACTAGCATCGATATCGAAGCTAAGAATTATACTTTTAAAGCAACGGGTCAGGTTTTACGGTTTGATGGGTTTTTGAAAGTTTATCCTCTTAGGTTTGAAGAAACCGAACTGCCGCCTTTAGAAAAAAATGAGGTTTTGGAATTAATAAAACTAATTCCTTCCCAACATTTCACTCAGCCCTCTTCCAGATATACTGAAGCAACCCTAATTAAAGCTTTGGAAGAAAATGGAATTGGCCGGCCTTCAACCTATGCTCCAATTTTAAGTACTATTCAAGAAAGAAATTATATTGAAAAAGATGAAAAAAGAAGATTTAAACCTACTGAAATGGGAACGGTGGTTAATAGCCTTTTGGTAAATCATTTTCCAAAAATTGTTGATATTAAATGGACCGCTCAAATGGAAGAAGATTTAGACAAAATTGCTCAAAAAAAAGAGAAATGGGTTAGAATTGTTAAAAAGTTTTATTCTCCTTTTGAGGCAAATCTTCAAAAAAAGTATAAAGAGATTTCAAAAAAAGATATTACTCAAACTCCTACTAAGAAAAAATGCCCCAAATGCGGAGCTCCTTTAATTATTCGATTAGGCAGGTTTGGTAAGTTTTATGGCTGTTCAGCCTGGCCAAAATGTAAATATACAAAACCTTTAGAAAAAGAAAAGTTGGGTATAAAATGTCCAAAATGTAAGAAAGGAGATATTGTTGTAAAGAGAACTAAAAAAGGAAAAGTATTTTATGGCTGTTCAAGTTGGCCAAAATGCGATTTTGCTTTATGGGATAAACCCACCGGAGAAAAATGTCCAAAATGCGGCTCTCTTTTGATTCAAACAAAAAGAGGACAAATTAAGTGTTCGAATAAAGATTGCATTCTAAAAAAAATTGAAAAATAAATAAAAGTTTGATAAAATAAAATTGGGCCGGAGTGCTGAAATTGGAAAACAGGGTAGATTCAAAATCTACTGTCCGTAAGGACTTGAGGGTTCAAGTCCCTCCTCCGGCACATTTTATTTTCTAAAAACTTTAGTAATTAGCCAGGCGGAAAAGATGCCGATTAGGGCGCCGGTTAAAATATCAGAGGGCCAATGGATTCCAGAAAAAACCCTGGCTATTGAAATCAAAAAACTGGCTATCAAGAAAAAGGTGCCAGCTTTTTTATTAAAGAGAAAAATAACAGTGCTTATGGCAAAATAAAAAGCGGCGTGGCCAGAAGGAAAAGAACCGGTTGGTTCGTCTGATAGAAGTAAATTAACTTGGTTTGCGATAAATGGTCTGGGACGATAGTAAAAAAATCGGATAATATTGACAATTACTAATCTGGCTAAAATTGCCGCCCCAAAAGATTTAACCACCATTGGCCAGTATTTTTTAAAGTTCTTAATCAAGAATAAAAGTAAAAAGAAAATTAAAAGATAGCCAAAGTATTTAGCAAAAAAAACACCTAAATTATCTAACCAAGAATATTGACCAGCCCAACTATTTATTAACTGAAAAAGATAAAAATCTAAACTCATATTCTTAATTTTTTAATTTTGAGGCAAGAAGGAAAACTTGGCTAATTGAAAAGCTTTCTCGTTCATTTTGAGATATTCTTTGGGGATTATTTTCTTAATTGCCTTAAGGACTGATTCTGGTTTTAGGGGTAAAAATTTGTGATAAACAGCAATGCCCAACATAAAAATTCCAGCCAGTATTTCTTTGCCAATTTTTTCTTTACAAATTTTTGAGGCCTCAATAAAAATTGCTTTTTGGGAAAATTTTTTAAGAATTTTTAAAATTTCTTTATCTTCAGGAAGTTTTAATCCTCGGAAAGAAGCTGAATCAATCTGAAAATTATTAATCAAAAAAATGGTCTTTTTTCTTGAAGCAAAATAGCAATTTTTTAAAGTTTCATTTTTCTCTAAAACCAAAATCAGATCAGCTTTTTCTCGAGAAACCAAGGGAGAAAAAATCTTTTTTCCAAATCTTAAATGAACACCTACTGACCCCCCTCTTTGTGATAAACCGTGAAGTTCCGATGTTTTAACATCAAAACCCTCAGCCATTGCTGCTTCAGCCAAAATTTTAAGCAGGGTAATCAATCCCTGTCCTCCAACTCCGGATATAATTAAATTAAATTCATCTTTATTTCTCATATTCGTAAGGTTATTTTACAAATATACAACGTCTTCGGGCAACAATAACCGAAACTTCTCTTTTTTCTAAAAATTTTTTAATGGTTTCTTCAAGCTCTCTTATTTTTATAGGGTCAATAACTTTTAAATTTTTTACCCCGCAGGCCTTAACTACATCCTCAATTTTAATTACTCTGCCCGGGTGGGGTTGATGACCGGTCATAGCTGTTGTCTGGTTATCCATTACAATAATTAAGGGATTTGATTTGTTAACCAGGCAATTTATTAAAGCTGGAATTCCGGCATGAAAAAAAGTTGAATCACCAATAAAGGCAATAAGTTTTTGCCCTGCCGCTTTTTTAATCCCGTGTCCTATTCCAATAGATGACCCCATACAAGATAAATAATCCTGGATGTTATGAGGAGGAAAACCAGCCAACATATAACAGCCGATATCTCCTCCAAAAATAGTATTTTTAGGAGCAACCTTTTTAACGGCTGAAAAAACTAACCAATAAGGACAACCGGGACATAAACTTGGTAATCTTCTGGGAAATTCAGGTAATTTTAGTTTTTTAATTTTTACTTTCTTGCCGGTTAATCGAGCGACAGCCTCAAAAACATATTCTGGTCTTATTTCTCCAACCTCTGGTAATACATTTTTGCCAAAAATCTGGAGTTTTGGATTGACATCCTTGGCAAATCTTTGAATTTCTCTTTCTAATAAAGGTTCTAATTCTTCAACTACTAAAACTTTTTTGAGTTTCTTTATAAAATTCTTTATTTTCTCTTCAGCTAAGGGGTAAAAAAATCCTAATTTCAAAATTGGCAAACTCAAATTGAATTCCCTTAGAGCTTCTTTTACATACAAATAAGAAACCCCAGAAGTAATAATTCCAACCTGATTAATCGAGATCGGATCTCGATTAATTTTATTTATTTTGCTTCTTTCGGAAAATTTTTTGATTTTGCGAATTTTTTCAAAAAGTTCTTTTTTCTGCTCCAAAACTCTCGGCGGCATAGTCACAAATTTCTTCGGGTCTTTAACAAATTTACCCTTGACGAGAACGTTTCTCGACAATGTGGATAATTTTACTGGGGCTCTCTGATGGGCAACCCGGGTAGTGGTTCTGATTAAAACCGGTATCTTAAACTTTTCTGAAAGCTCAAATCCTAATTTGAGAAAATCTTTACATTCTTGAGGGTCAGAGGGTTCTAAAGTAGGAATATGAGCCAAATGAGAATAAAACCTTGAGTTTTGCTCGGATTGGGCTGAACTATGGCAAGAAGGGTCATCAGCAACTACAATTACTGTTGGTCCCTTGCTGCCAGTATATAAAAATGGCATCAAACTGTCAGAACAAACATTTAAACCAAAATACTTCATTGCCACCAAGGTTTTTAAACCGGAAAAACTAGCCCCAACTCCGGCTTCCAATGCCACTTTCTCGTTGGTTGAAAATTCAAAATAAAAATTTGTCTTTTGTTGTTTAAAAAGTTTATAGAAAGTATCGCCAATTTCCGAAGCCGGTGTCCCGGGATAAGTTGAAACAAATTGAACCCCTGCCTCCAGGGCTCCTCTAACTATTGCCTCATTACCTAAAAGTATTATTTTTTTACCAGTTTTTTTTGATAAAATTTCTTCCATTTTATTCAAGTTTAACAAAAAGTTATTTTTTGAGCAATTTATTTTTTATTAAATTTTAAATAATTCTTTGGCGTTTTGGGTAGTTATTTCAGCCACTCTTTCAAAATCTATATTTTTAATCTCAGCAATTTTTTGGACAACATATTTTAGAAAAATTGGTTCATTGCGCTCTTTTTTCAGTTGGGGAGGAACTAAATAAGGACAATCGGTTTCAATTAAAATTCTATCTAAGGGGGTTTTTTTAATATTTTCCCCAAGATTAATTCCTTCAATCTTTTTGAAAATTATCCCGTTAAATCCAATATAAAATCCGAACTTCAAATATGTTTTCAACTCATCTAAATTTCCGACAAAGCCATGAGCTACTGCCTTTGTCGGCCTTATTTCTCCCCTTTCTTTCAAAAACTCAATTAAATCTTGGTGAGCCATTCGACAGTGAAAAATAACTGGCAGATTTAGGTCTTTTGCCAGTTTTAACTCTTCTAACAATAATTCTTTTTGTTTTTGTTTAAATAATTCTTTTTTCCTGGTAGTCTTTGGCTTCCAGTAGTAATCCAAGCCAATTTCACCAATTGCTTTTACTTTCTTAGATTGAGCTAATTCTTTGTATTTTTCAAAATCAAATTCTTTTTCAAAATGACTTCCTTCTAATTTATCAACTTTCATTCTCACCAAACCGGTATCTAAATTTATCGGGTGAAGTCCAATTGCAGCATATACACCTTGAGAATATTTCTCAGCGATCTCCACTGCTTTCTTTGATGTCTGAAGGTTCGTTCCAATATTGAGCATCCAAACATTATTATCTAAGCTCCTTTTTATAACCTCATCTCTATCACTATTATATGCTGCAAAATTCAAATGGCTATGAGCATCAATTAACATATAAGAATTATTTCAAGCGAGGAAACAGTGGTTCGCTTTTTTGAGTGTCTAATTGTTTAATTATTTTCTCGGAAGTTTCCGGTAAAAAGGGGTGAAGCATCTGAGCAATATTGGCTAAAGCAACTAATAAATCATTAATAACTGGTGGTTGTTTTTTTGATTTTTCCCAAGGACGCTCTTTTTCAATATATTTATCGCAAAAACTAATCAACTCCCAAATTGAACTTAAGGCTTCGTTAAATCTAAAATTATCTAAAGCTTCTTTGTAATTTTTCCATATTTTATCAATCAATTTTTGACTTTTGACCTGTATCTTTGATTTTTGATATTTGATTTTTGATTTTTCTGCCATTGTCAAAACCCGAGCCACTAAATTCCCGAGGCCGGAAGCAAGGTCTGAATTATATCTCGCTTCAAATTTTTCCAAAGTAAAGTCGCCATCCTCGGTTGAAGGAATTTCCCGTAAAAGAAAATATCTTACTGGGTCTGTGCCATATTTTTTAACCAATTCAAAAGGGTCGATAACATTTCCCAAACTTTTTGACATTTTTTGGCCACCAACAGTAATAAACCCGTGAACAAATATGGTCTTGGGCAAAGGTAATCCTAATGATAAAAGTAAACTACCCCAAATTACACTATGATGCCAGATTATATCTTTACCTATTACATGAGCATCAGCCGGCCAAAACTTTTTAAATTTCTCGCTTGGATAATCAATTGTGCTTAGATAATTAATTAAATTCTCTCCCCAAACAGCAAAAACATATTTTTTATCGAAAGGCAAGGGAATTCCCCATTTTATAGTTCTAGAAATACTAAGGTCCTTTAAGGGGTCTTTTAGTCTATTTATGATTTCATTTCTTTTACTTTCAGGTATAATAAATTTTTTGTTTTCTTTTATGTGCTTTAATAATCGCTTTTGATATTTACTCATTTTAAAAAAATATGTTTTTTCCTCTATCAACTCTGGTTTTTTATGATGTACCGGGCATTTACCATTTACTAAATCCTTGGGCAGGTAGAAACTCTCGCAGTCCACACAATATAATCCTTTGTATTTCCCTCTATAGATATCTTTTCGATCCCATATTTTTTTATAAATCTTACGTACAACTTTTTTATGTCTCTCTTCGGTAGTCCTAATGAAATCATCTTGTGAGATGTTTAATATTTTACAAAGTTTTCTAAAGTGTTTGCTCATCTCATCTACAAACTCTTGGGGGCTCTTACCTGCTTTTTGGGCATATCTTTGAATTTTAAGCCCGTGGTCGTCTGTACCAGTACTAAAATGAACTTCAAATCCTTGAATTCTTTTATATCTCGCTAAAACATCAGTTTGGGTTTTCTCCAAGGCATGGCCAAGATGTGGTTTCTCTGATGGATAGTCAATTGCAGTTGAAATGAAAAAGGAGTTTTTGCTCATAATATTTTATAAATTCATATTTATATTCCCGTATTTTTTATTTCGTAATTTTATATTCTGCCTTGCTCTTTCCATATCTTTAATTCTCTTGCCATGTTGTAAATAAGGACTAATCAAATCAAAAAGGTTTAGCAAAGAAAGTTTTCTATGGATACTAAAGTGCCAATAATTTTGATTATGAATATGTTTTTGCTTGCCGAATTTTTTCCCTTTAGTTTTACTCTCTGTAAGCTTAGTGCAGTGAATTCCAAACCTCATTAATTGATTACGAATTTGACCTAGAAGTTTGTAGTTATAATTTCCTAAACTATAAAAAGCTTGTCCTAATTTATTAATTGAGATACATCCTTCAGCATCAGTAAATCCAGCAAAAAAAGCAGCGAAATATTTTTTATTCTTTGAAATCCATCTATCCATTAAAATTCTCTTCTTTAGTAAAAAATCAAATGAAGAATTTACAGAACATTCAGTTTGGATATAACCCTTTCGATTTGGTTGATCTTTAATCCATACCCTTCCGTAAGGTTTAAATAGTTTAGAAATGAGATTAATTTGTTCTATTTTGCTTGAACTACAATCAATAAGAATAGTTTCACTGTTTGGATAAACTTTTCTTACCCTTAAATCTCCCATTGCAAATCCGATAAGATAGGCCTTATCGATTTTAGTCCCGTCAAAATCTTTGCGCGGATAAATTATATGAGACTCGGCTCTGTTTCTTCTTTTGATGCCGTACTCAAGAAGTTTTTTATAAATAGTACTCCGAGGAATTTTTAATTTTTCTTCTATTGCCCAAGTGGAAAGTTTTTCTTCTTTATATAAATTTTCTAATTTCTTTTTTGGTAAATCTACATCATTCCATGGAAACCTGGCCTTAACACCAAACTGATGTAAACGCTTCCATATTGTTGCCTGGCAACAATTGTAAATATCGGCTATTTCATAAGTAGTCAATTTCTTTTTTTCGTACAAACTTTTTAATTCATTATTAGGAATAGAAACTGGAATACAAGACATAATTTTAAAAGGAGGTTAAACCTCCTTTTATTTTATCACAAATTTAACTCAATTTGAAATTTAATCTTCTTTCCCAACCACTACTACGAATTCTCCTTTTATTTTGTCTTCTTCAATTTTTTTAATCACCTTTTCAATTTTACCCCTGTAAACTGTTTCAAATTTTTTAGTTAACTCCCGACAAACCATCACTTGAAACTTAAAACTCGAAACTTGAAACATTTGTTTTAGTTCTTCTAGGGTTTTTATTATTTTGTAGGGTGATTCGTAAAAAATTACCGGGTATTCTGAACTTATTATTTTTTTAAAAAACTTTTTTCTTTTTCTTTTTGTTGGCGGAAAACCTAAAAATAAAAATTTATCCATAGAAAAACCAGAAATAGAAGCGGCAGAGATTAAGGCCGAAGAACCAGGAATGGGAACAATCTTTACTGAATCGTCTAATGATTCACTTACTTTTTGAATTAATTTCCCTCCGGGATCAGAAATTCCCGGGGTTCCGGCATCTGAAACCAGGGCTAAATTTTTTCCTTCTCCTAAAAGTTTAATTATATAATTAACTTTTTTTAATTTTGAATGCTGGTGATAGCTCAGGGTCGGAGTTTTTATTTCGTAATGTTCCAATAATTTCCTTGTCACCCTGGTATCTTCAGACAAAATTAAATCAACCTCCTTTAAAATTTCTAAAGCACGGGTAGTGATATCTCTAAGATTCCCGATAGGGGTGGCAACAATGTAGAGAGTGGACATTTTGATTTACAACACAGCGGCTTTTTCTATTTTTCTCTTTTTAAAAAAATCCCTGGTGAATTCAAAAATTATTCCCAGTAAAGGAATGGTTAAAATTGCTCCTAAAATCCCCCAGAGTTTTCCGCCAACCATTAAGGCGATTAAAACCAGAGCAGCCGGTATCCCAACAAACTTTTTGGTTAAAATAGGGGTTAATATGTTTGCTTCTAATTGCTGGATAATAATAAAAGCAATTAAGAAAAACAGGGCTTTGGTCCAGGCAGTTAAAGAAATTAAGAGGGCAAGGATTATTCCAGTTATAATCGGCCCAATGATTGGAATGAGATTTAAAACGCCAGCGAAAAGACCAAAAGAAACAGCGTAATCTATTGCCAGAACTTTACAGGTCAGGAAAGTCAAAAGCCCAACAAAAACACAGGCAATTATCCTAACCCCAAACCAGAGAGCAACTTTTTTTTGGCTTTTGTTCCAGATGTTTAAAACCGACTCCTCCTGTTTTTCCGGGGTTAAAAGTTTTATTATCCTTTCTATTCCTTTTTCTTCTAAAGAAAGAAATAAAGCAGTAGAAAAAATAAATATAGTAGCCAAAATTCCCCCAAAAATAAGAGAAAGGGCAGAAAAAATATTAGCCGAAGCTCCTTCCAGGGTTTCCCCCAGAGTTTGGCTAAAGGCCTCTAGGCTTTCAAAAGCTTTAATTCCCAATCCCTT
>Ga0210017_1001547_pt1 | contig 19937 bp, 22 predicted proteins | sample CryGeyCG2014_020_FD_183966 | JGI IMG/M metagenome (GOLD analysis project Ga0210017, IMG submission 183966) | Groundwater microbial communities from aquifer - Crystal Geyser CG08_land_8/20/14_0.20 (SPAdes) (version 2) | ecosystem: Environmental > Aquatic > Deep subsurface > Groundwater | place... | reverse complement strand
CGGCGCCTCATTCGGTTACACTGTTATGGCAAGGGTCTCTCTTTTAATCGGCAGGCTACAGTTTCTTCTCCATGACTGGCTTGGCGTAATAAAATAAAAGAACATGCAAAGAGAGAAATGGAATAATAGAACTGCATTCGTTCTTGCCTCTATTGGTTCAGCGGTTGGCCTGGGTAATGTATGGAGATTCCCATATGTATGTTACCAGAATGGAGGTGGGGCATTTCTCATCCCCTACTTTGTTGCTCTGTTTACTGCTGGTATCCCTATACTTATACTTGAATTTTCACTTGGCAGCAAGTTTGGCAAAGGTGCTCCAGGAGCTCTTTCGCTCGCAGGGAGGGGAAAGGAGTGGCTTGGTTGGTTCGCTGTTCTGGTAGCATTTGCAATTGTATGCTATTACAGCGTTATCATAGCATGGAGTCTCTCCTATACAGGATATTCAGTTAATCTCGCCTGGGGTAAAGACACAGAATCTTTTTTCTGGAACTCCTACCTCTGTGTATCCGACGGTCCATTCCAACTCGGCGGTTTGAGGCTGCATATAGTTGTGACTCTCATTATAACCTGGATTGCAATCATTGCATGTATCTGGAAGGGACCAAAGACTATGGGTAAGGTGGTATGGGTTACAGTCCTGTTGCCATGGGTCCTCCTGATTGTATTCGTGATTAGAGGAGTTACACTCCCGGGGGCAATGGAAGGTCTCTCTTATTACCTCACGCCTCAATTCTCTGCCCTCAAGAACCCAAATGTATGGCTGGCTGCATACGGGCAGGTCTTCTTTTCCCTTTCCATTGGGTTCGGCATCATGATGGCATACGCCTCATACCTCCCTCCTAAGTCAGATATTGCAAATAATGCCCTCATAATAGCACTTGCAGATGCTGGCACTGCGTTTCTCGCCGGTTTTGCAGTCTTTTCAACGCTTGGATATTATACATATACAGAAGGAATACTCATTGATAAAATTATTTCCTCATCCATACCACTTGCATTTATAACCTTCCCTACTATAATAAATGAATTTCCTATTTTTCGCCAGCTTTTCGGTGTTCTCTTCTTTCTTATGCTCTTCTTCCTTGGTATAGACTCCGCCTTCTCACTCGTAGAGGCGTTCTCCTGCGGAATAATAGATAAATGGCGCGTAAGAAGAACATCTCTTCTCTTATCAATTGGTCTTATTGGACTCGGGATAGGGCTTCTCTTTGCTACTAACGCTGGTATACTATGGCTGGACATAGTTGACTATTTTATGTGTAACTGGGGACTCGTATTCGTAGGAGTGTTAGAATGCCTACTCTTAAGTTACGCATACGATCTCAAAAAATTGGAATCGTATGTTAACCAGTCATCTGATATATCACTGGGAAACTGGTGGAATTTCATGATAAAAATCCTCGCCCCACTCGTCCTTCTGGTTCTCTTTGGAACAGAGATCTATCGAAGAACATACTCATCATACGGAGGCTATCCAAGAGCAGCAGAATCTCTTGGTGGCTATGGTCTCCTTGCCTTTTTCCTTCTACTCTCTATCATATTTATGAAAAAAAGGGCTCGCGTTTTTGCTTGACTTTGCCCTGTTTTTATGTTATAATACATTTAAGGCGGCGTAGCTCAGTTGGCAGAGCAGGGGAATCATAATCCTCTTGTCGGGGGTTCAAGTCCCTCCGCCGCTATATAAATTTAGTCCGGAATAATACGTCAACAACACCGAAGAATACCGAGTAATTGTTAATAAGGAGAAAGGGAGAATAGGGAGAGGTGGAGAAGCAACAGGCAGGAATACATTTAATTTTGCACGGTTAAAACCGTGCCCTACGGTCCTTTTTTACCACAAAGGGCGCAGAGAGATTTAAGATTAAAGGTTGTTCACCACCCTAACGGAAAGACAATAAGGTCAGATTTTAGATTTTCTTTGTGAACTTTCTACCTGTCGGTAGACAGGTGTGGTTAGAATCAGTCAGAGTGTGGGGATAACTCATAGTGGGGAGTCGTCCAACTGGCAGGACACAGGACTCTGGATCCTGGTATTGGGGTTCGAATCCCTGCTCCCCAGTTGCCTTTACAATCAGAAAGGGATTTCTGTCTCAACATTTTTCTATTGATGAACAGGATAGGGAAGGCTATACAGGCCAATTTTCCCCTCAAGCTATCCGCAGGGATTCTTGCTCTGCTTATATGGCTCTATGTCGTGCTGCAGAACGAATATCAGATAAATCTTAAAGTTCCCTTACTCTTTGAAACAAAAAATGACAGCGTCTTTGTAGCTGAAACCCCCTTAAAAGAGGTGATATTAACTGTCAAAGGCAAAGGCGTTGACATCCTGAGACTGCGGTTCTGGGGTAGACCCACGATAAATTACAGATTGGAGACCGACAGGGGATGGACAAGAGTCAATATAGGAGAAAAGAATGTATTTTTTCCTCGATGGTCAGATGTTTCTATAATCTCTATAGGCTGTAAGCCTTTTCTTGTTAGGGTTGATAAGTTAGTTGAGAAATACCTACCTGTCTTGCCCGTAATAGAACCTACTATAAAAGATATAAAAGTATTACCCGAATCTATAAGATGCAGAGGAGGAATGGAAACATTCAAGAAGATAAAACACATATATACAAAAGCGGTCGCAGTTGATACTACACAATTACCTGCAAGAAAAAAAATCTCTCTTGACCTTCCACCCGACATAATCTGTGACCCCACTTTTGTGGTAGTTTATTTTGGCACGAATACAGAAGACTGAAAGTCACATTCCTTCTCTATAACTTTCTCTATCCCATGACAGTTCTCGGTATAGATACCTCTTGTGATGATACATCTGTATCTGTTATAAAAAACGGGAGGGTGCTTTCAAATGTGGTATTTTCGCAGATTGAGCATTCGAAATATGGTGGTGTCATTCCAGAGTTGGCATCAAGGGACCACATAAAAAATATACTTCCTGTCACCCAGAAGACACTAAAAGAGGCTAATGTCTCGTTACACAAGATAGAAGGTGTTGGTGTAACATATGGTCCCGGGCTGGTTGGTTCTCTCCTAATTGGAATATCCTTTGCAAAATCCATTTCTCTGGCGCTTGAGATTCCATTTATAGGAATAAATCACCTTGAGGCGCATATATTCTCCCTTTTCATAGAAAGAAAGATAAATTCCCCCCTTATAGTTCTCATAACCTCGGGAGGACACACTGAACTTATTTTGATGGAAAGTGAAGGGAAATACAAGGTATTTGGCAGCACGCTCGATGACGCCTGCGGTGAAGCATTTGACAAGGTTGCCGGCATGCTTGGTTTTCCGTACCCGGGAGGTAAGGAGATTGAAAAATTAGCAGAAAAAGGCAGGGGCGATGCTATAGAATTTCCAAGGGCAAAATTGAATGGTTACGATTTCAGTTTCAGCGGATTGAAGACCGCTGTTCTGTATTACATAAGGAAAAATCCTCTATCTAAGAAGAATATTCCTGATATTGCCGCGTCTTTCCAGGAAGCATCTATAGATTCACTTATAATCCCAACACTTATGCTTTCAGAAAAGTTAGATATAAGAACAATCGGTGTATGCGGAGGCGTGGCAAGGAATAAAAGACTAAGAGAAAAACTGAAAGAAAGGGCAAAAGAATGCAGGATAGTTTTCCCATCTCCACAGCTTTGTACGGACAACGGCGCAATGGTGGCAAGGTGTGCAGAATTCCATCTTGAAAGGGGTGAATCTTCGCCATTCTCCCTCAAGGCAGATCCGTCATTAATGTTGTCCACATAAACCCTATAAAAAAGAGACCAAAACAAGACAGTAGGAAATAAGAAAGACGGCGAGAAAATGATAATAAAGTCAGGAGGTTGAAAAAATGACCTCGATCCTCATCATAATATTACTTATCGGAACGGAGTTCAAGGAGAATATCCCGTATAGAAAAGGTGACACACGTGCCGAGGTAGAGATAAAACTCTCAGGGTGTAAGCTTGCTATAAAAAAGGGGAATGAAAACTCTATACTCTCCACTTACATATCGTACGATAAAGAACGCATCTCCCCAAATATGGAATATAAAAGGGAAAAAGGTGTATGCAGGATAAGGCTTTCCTCAGAACAGAAAAATAACTCTATATTTGGCAAGGACTCCGCAGTAGTATATCTTGCACCTCATATTCCACTCTCTCTTCGCATATACACATCCTCTGAAAGCAGAATAGATCTATCGAGTATTAAAGTAGGGAAATTGCATCTTGTTCTCGGTATAGGAAACACCTTTTTATCAATTGATGAATCAAATCCTATAACATGTGAAGAGATAAGGATATACGGCAATATTGCAAGACTGAATACAGAAGGATTGGGGTATCTAAATTTTGAGAGATTCTACTTTGATTTGAACGCAGGCATGGCAACCCTGGACATGACAGGAGTGTATAATGGAAGATCCGATGCGGAGATAAAGATGGGTATAGCAACACTGACACTAATTCTTCCTCCCGAGACAGGGATCAGGCTCAAAACTAAAGGTGTCTTATATACCTCCGCAGAGGGACTCATACGAAAAGACAATTGGTACACCTCAAAAAACTTTGGTAGAACAGACGGCGAACTGCTGATGCACATATACGGTGGGCTGGGAACACTAAAAATAATGTACAAGAAATAAAAATGATTTATAGTATCAAAAAATTACCTTTCCGTCAGCTGACGGATTTCTGTATCCTTCTCTTTCCTCTTTGCCTGTGCGGTGGAAGTATACCACCAAAGACTGTTTCACTTGTCCCTAGTGTGACAGAAATCGTATACGCGCTCGGTGGAGAAAACGCCCTCGTTGGAGTTGTTGATCCTGAAGGGTATCCAGAAGATATTGATAAACCCATAGTGGGAAGATTTTCGTCGCCGAATTTCGAAAGAATATACGCACTTTCTCCTGATATTGTATTCGTTGAGAGTGGTGAACAGGAAAGATTTCAGAAACCTCTCGAAAGTCTCGGTATTGAGGTCATAATTATTACACCAAAGAGTATAGATGAGATATTCGGTGCTATTATAGAGGTAGGAAACATAATCGGCAAAGAAGACGAAGCACTTACACTCGTAGATTCATTGAAAAATGAACTGGAGAAAATCAGGAAATTAGCGAATGTCCGTAAGGAAAAAAGAACCGTATTTTTTGAACTATCTGAAAATCCTCTCATAACCATAGGAAAAAGAAGTTTCATAAACGAGTTGATAGATGAGGCAGGAGGCATAAACATAACATCTGATATAGATTCTCCCTATCCTGTCATCTCACAGGAACTTGTGGTAAACAGTAATCCAGATGTTATCATAATAGCACATGATAATGGCACAGATCCCAAAACACGGATAGGATGGAAGGAGATAGAGGCGGTAAAAAACGGCAGGATTATAGAAGATGTAGATCTGAACCTGCTTTTACGACCTGGACCGAGAGTAATAGAAGGAATAAAGACAATGACATACGCCATCTATGGCGAATTATGACGAGGTAAAATTAACCGCCCACTGCCTGCGGTAGGCAGGTAAGCCTTTGGAATTAAGGCGTAAGCCTTTTATCTAAAATCCTTACGGATTAACTCCAATCTACCTGCCGGTAGACAGGCTTGCTGCACAGTTGTTTTTGCACAACCACTAAAGCTTGCGGCTACTCCTTGTGTCCTACTCTTTACGCCTTACGCTCTACTCAATCTAATAACCTCTGTAGATCCACGTCGGAATAATGACGGATGATATCAAGGGCATCTATTGTCGCCTTCAGAAATGTTCTTATCCCCCTTTCTGAAAATGGTAAGAGAATCCTCTTCAACTCCTCCGTTTTCTTCTCAGTCATGCTGATTTTAAGGAAGGATGCCCTGTATATATCCACAAGTCTGTAAAACATCTCGTCATACGCACTCTTCGGCAATCTCTTCAGTGATATAAATCCCACTCCCCTTTCAAGAAGTTCAAGAATATCATCCCTGTATATGGATGCAACCGTGGGGGTAAATGCAAGTACCAGAAATATACCCGACGGTTTCCTGTAGATATACGGCGTCATACAACTCCTGATTCCTCTGTGTATAACCCGTATCTCCCCAAGATCCTCAACAGTAGCATCTATTACCTCGTCTTTGAAAATTTTCCCCTCAATATTGTCAGGCAAACGGTTCAATGCCGTGAGGGCAAGCCCTCTCAGAAGATTGATTCCCTTTTCCACAGCAACTGTTTTCCACCACAGATGAAACAGCGTTTCTGCCTCATCTATGAGTACAACAAGTCCTTTCTTGCCCAGTTTCCTTGAAGCCCAACCAAGAGAGCTCAAAATATAACAATAATTATCCGCCGATGTGGAAAATGAAGGGAGCAATGGAAGTCTTCTTGTCTTTTTGCTCTTTGATAACCACCATCTGGGATTAGGTTCGCCTTCTATCCAGTCCCAGAGTCCTTCATCTACAGTATTCATATCCTCAAATGGACAAAAGAATCTGTTATCCTTAAGGATATCACTCTTGATAACCTCTGATACGAAATCCCGGAATCCCTTTTCTTTGCCGTTTCTGTAAAGAAATGACGATGTGAGCTCTCTATATACTCTTCTTGGTTTATACGGCGTAACATCGAATGGGTCCAGAGAAGCCTTGCTTACTGCAAATCCCGCATTTAATGCACAAAGATATATATAATCAAGGAAGTGGGTCTTTCCCGCACCGTACTCACCCTCTACTATCATACATCCCCCTCCATTCTTTCCTGCCCTCAAAAGGGCATTGTTTATCTTCTCTACCTCTTCTTCCCTGCCATATGTAAAATCAAGAACACTCCTATGCGGCACGATACCGAGTTTGAATGCCTCCAGTATCTTTCTTTTTCCGTAGTCACCAATTCTGGGAGGCCTCTTCACAACCGGCGTTCTAATTTCTCTTTTTCTGTCTATTGACAGTCTGGAGACTGGAATCCACACGGTTATTCCTATACGGAAGTGAACAAGGAGCTCCTGTCCGTTCCACCTCTCCCCCAGAACCTCACCCTTGCCGAAGAATGGATGGGTCACACTTTTAATATTCTTCTTTGTCTGATATCTCTCTATCCCCATTTTCTATTGATTTTATACTTCCCCTTATAAGTGCCTCTGCGAGTTTTTCGTTTAAAATCCTGCGGGGGTCGCTTCTCAGTGAATGTAATGCCTGAATAAAGGTTTTTACAAATATCCTGCGATACCCAATATCCCCGTACCTCTCCCTGTAACTCACCTCTGCAAGAACCTCTGCTGAATGCTTGATAGCGTAGTCATTAATATCCATACTATAGGCATTCTTATACAATTTTCCCAATCTTTCTCCAACTGTTCTTAAAAAATCGGTAGGCTCCATACCAATCTGCTCGAGATCTATCCTCACACCCGACGGATTTATTGTAGAGAATATTCCCTCAAGCCGCTGTTTTAATGCCTCATATACATCTCCTTGTTTGTCAAGAAGTTGATATACATCTGGAATTGCATAAAGCACCATAGAACTCGGGAATCTTGAATTGCCACACTCATCTATGAGCTGACGGAGATTGTCAAGTGCTCTTTTCTCCGCCTTTGAACCGGCTATTGATACTGCCCGTTCTGCCTCATCAAACAGGAGAACGATACCTGAATACCCTATAAGTCTCATAAATTGAAGAAGAGAACGAAGAAGCCTGAATGCAGTCTGTTGCGTGAGGTTTTCAGTGACGCCAAATCTGGATAAGTCCTCTATAGACTCTCCGGTGAACCATCTAATAATATCACTGAATTCTTCCTCATCTCCTTTATCTAATGCTATGAAACTATGCTTTATCCCGAGAAGAAAGCTCGTGCTCTCAATTCCGGATAGCCCTTTCAAATATTCATCCTTCTCTTCTCTGCCTCCAAGTTTCTCGGATACATCTGCATACCACACCCGTAAGAGCGCTTCAATACCTCTATCTGTGGGGTTCACAAGACTCTCAAAAGACGATGGAGGACAAGTGAGATTTTGGACAATTCTCTTATAGACAAGATCGAGTCTGTCAAATGGGCATTCCGTAGGAGAGAGGGGAATATAACTCACTACATATCTACACTGCCATGCAAGATCTCTGACACAGTATAAAAAGTGTGTTTTCCCACCACCGTATGAGCCAACAACAAGTTTAAATGTGGACATTCCCATCTTAAGAATCGAATCCAGATATTCGTTCTCAAGGACAGAGAGATATGGCTCAAGCCCAACGGTAAATGAATCCAACCCAAACTCCGGAGGGGTTCCAGACTCACCCAGTCTAAATATAATAGCCTTTGCAATGTTCGGTTTTATACTCATAACGAGGTCAATGTCTAATTTCTAATGACAAATGTCTAATCAATGTCTAATGCCAGAATGTCCAATGATCTCTTGGTATCTATCCTTTGCCTTTTGCTGTGGGAGATCCCTACCTTTGGAGATCAACTTGTGGGAGAGATCTCCCTGCCTACCGTCAGGCAGGCCGACCTCGATTATCGGCACCAGGCCATACGGCTCATATGCGAGATGTCTCTCACACATATTTGGTCATTAGTCATTGGGATTTGATTAGACATTAGAAATTGGTCATTAGTCATTTTTAAGGCGTTATCTGGGATAAATTCTGGTGTTCTTGGTGCCTTAGTGGTTGTTTCTTACGTTAACTGTTGAAAAAATCAAGTATTTTGATTATCGTCTCCTTCAATCTGTCTCTTGGAACCACTGCGTCCAGTAGCCCATGTTCCAACAGGAATTCCGCTGTTTGGAAACCGGCTGGCAGTTCCTCCCTTACAGTATCCTTTATAACTCTTGGCCCTGCAAATCCTATCAACGCACCCGGCTCTGCAACGACTATGTCTCCAAGCGACGCATAGGATGCCATAACACCGGCTGTTGTGGGATTTGTTAATACACTTATATAGGGAATTTTCGCATCTGCAAGAAGATTCAGTGTAGCAGATGTTTTAGCCATTTGCATAAGCGATAGTATGCCCTCCTGCATCCTTGCCCCTCCTGACGCACATACTACAACGAGGGGAATTTTCTTATTTATCGCGTGAAGGATGGCCAATTTTACCTTTTCTCCTACTACAGATCCCATGCTTCCACCTCGGAAATAGAAGTCCATACAGGAGAAAACAACGCTGTGATGCCCAATCTTCGCCTCTCCAGATATTATAGCGTCTTTTAACCCTGTCTTCCTGTGGTCCTTTTCAAGCTTCTCGATATAGTCCTCAAACCCGAGCGGATTTGCAGGAGAAAGTTCAGAAAAGAGTTCCTTAAATTCATCCGTCAATATGGATATATATTTCTTTGAGTCTATTTTAAAATGGTATCCACACTTTTCACATATCCATAGCCTCTTTGCAAGTTCTTTTCTGTAAAGTATCTCCCCACATGAATCACATTTAATCCAGAGTCCGTCTGGAATCTCTTTCTTTACTTCGGGCCTTGGTTTTTTTCGTCGAAAAAACATAATTCTTATATACTACCCTTGGTAGATAAAATTCTATAGGGATGTCATGTACCTGTGGCGGGTTAGTACAAATTAATGTAGATGATCATACTATATACTGTTAGTCTGGCAAAAGATTTAATAAGAACCGGTTCTGTGTCCCAACTTACATTTTGCTCTTTTATCACGAGTCCACCAGTACCCTTAATTCGATTACTCCTGAGGGGTTACGGTCAGCAATAGGCTTTCCGTCTCCGTCAAATCCGATTATACCGTATATCCTTGCCACACTATCTCCGGGTGGAATATAACAACCATAAGCAAGTCCACCAGACATTCCCCTCATCCTGCCGTTTTTTGAGTCCTCGTTTGTCTCTTTCGGTTCCTCCTTGAAGTCGTAGGTGAATATTATCACATCCCCTTCGGTAATTGTGGTATCTCCCTCAGGTAAAAGCACGATCTCGGGGAAATGAATCTCCTCGTTCGTGTAAGGATTTATAATTTCCTGACCAAGTATGGAAAGATATTCCTGTATCTGGAAAGCAGTTGTAGGAAAGGTACCCACATTGTAAGCGGCGTAGTTCTCCACTGCAGCCTTCAATGTATACATATTACTATAAACAGTATAATCATTTGTAGTTCTTTTTGCGGCAGTATATTGCGGTCTGCCCAGTAGATATACCAGTAAAATAATAAGTATAACTATCAGGATTTCCAAGAATGGAAACTTCCTCATACATCCCCCTTTTTTAAATCCCAGTATTGTCAAAAATCTAACCACAGAGAGCACAGAGGAATCAATTCAAAATTATCAATTAGCAATGCAAAACTATCAATTTGCGAAAAATCATTTTAAATTGCTAACTGCTAATTTTGCATTTTACATTGTTTCTTTTTCTCTGTGACCTCTCTATAAGACCAATCTTTTTATCCCGTCTTTTTAATATTGCTATGCAAGTATAAACCACAGAGGGCACAGAGAGATAATATTTATTTATTCTCTGTGTGCTCAAATTCCCTATCAGCGTTTTTCTTGCTTGTAGCTCACCTCTGGCAAACTTTGGGTCCAATAGGAGAGAGCACAAAGAATTAAATTTACTCTGTGACCTCTGTGGTTTGTCATATTCTTTCATATTCTATTTGACACTACCTAAATCCCGATGTTGCTAAAAACTTAACCACACCTGCCTACCGCAGGCAGGGAGAGCACTTCGTGAAGAGCGAAAAGCGAAGGGCAAGAAATCATCTATCCCATCTCTCTTCCCTCACTCCAAGAAGCAGTAAGTAGAGATACAAATAATAGTATATCATAAAAAGATTATTTTGTCAAGAAAAAAACTTGCATTTTTTTGTAATTTGTGTTATAATTAAAAAATTAGTCTGTTAGTTGGATAGTTTGTTAGATTCTAACAAACCAACAAACTAACCACCTTTCTACTCTTGCCTGCCTGACGGCAGGCAGGGGATAATCTTGTGCTTCTTCAACGCATAACTCGAGATTATATTCTATATAAGTATGTTTTACAATCGCCGACTATTTACTCTTCTTTTGGTGCCTGTCTTCTGTGCCTCCATGGAGATATATACGGGTGGAGGGATGCAAATTCCTCTCGGTGAAATAGGCAATGAACTACCTGTAGGTAGTTATCTGGATTTTTCTATATGTGGGGGCAGGGACATCAAACCCTTACTTGGAGTGGGAGTTGCTTCTCTTGGAGTGCCGCCGTCAAACATCAATATATACCGTGCTATATTTGGAATAAAATACAAGATATTCGAGCTTAAGACAGCGTACCACATCATAGTTGCAAAAGAAGGCGAATGCCGGGAGAGTGAGAACGAACTTGGACTTCTGGCTGGAATTTTAATACCATTGGGTAATGGAGGGGGCTATGCAAACATCTTCTACACTTCGATACCTCAGGGGATTGGGATTGGTGTTACTTTTAATCTTTTCAGGATGTAAAGAGAGTAATCTTCTGCAGCAGATTGCTTCTGACTACTTCCCAATCGATAGGAAATGCCTGTGGTATTATTCCTCGGACGGTGATACCATTGAGGTGTACGGAGGTGAAGCAAGATTGATAGCGTCAAGGTATGCCTATGTTCTCTATACAGGGGTACGGGAGGAATTTTTTTATAAGGGTGTCCAGGAGATAGATAGGCTGTTTCTTACAACAATAAACGACGGAAATAAAGAAGACACCCTCTTTTTATGGACTTACTACTTGCCCGGACATCTCCTTACCGGTGATGAATGGAATGAAACTTACACGGTGAATGAAACTGTATTCGGTGATGAAATCTGTTTCTCTATCCATATTTCAGGTAGGATTGTTGAACATTCGGGAGACTGTTATGCAGTTGAACGCACTACCCGGATAAATTTCTCATCCCATCAATTTGGAAATGAGGACATTACAGTAGAATCTAAGGAATGGTATAAGAAAGGTGTAGGGCTATCAAAGGCAATTATAAATGATAAGGAATATAATCTTATAAATTATAGTTTCTTAGACTGAGAGTAACAAATGGACTTGAAGAAAGAGGTAAAAAATATTTCTGAACTCGCAAATATAAAAATACCCGTGGACAAGACAGAAAAGTTTGCCGATGAATTTGGCAGAATTCTCGCCTATATGGATACGATTAGTACTATTCCCCTATATAAGGCAAGCGATACAAAAAGTGTAGAACACTATACACCCCTGAGAAAGGATGAGGCACGAATTGACTATAAACCTGTAAGGCCATCAGAAGGAAGGTATTACAGGGTACCAAAGGTCATATAGCAATGAAAAACCTTCTTGCATTGAACATTCCGGATATTCATCTTTCCCTTAAGCAGGGGGATATACAGGTACAAACATTATTAGATGAGGCATACGAGAAAATAGAACGAAATTCCCTCAATACCTTCATAACACTCTTCAAGGAAGATTCATATAACAAAGCAAAAAAGTTACAAAAAAGAATAAAAAAGGGAAAGGATATCGATATTCTGACAGGAATTCCTATCGCAGTCAAGGATAACATCTGCGTTGAAGGACACAGTACAACCTGCGGTTCGAGGATGCTCTGTAATTTTACATCTCCCTATTCTGCAACCGTTGTAAAGAGACTGGAAGATAGAGGTGTAGTTATTATCGGGAAGACCAACCTCGATGAATTTGCGATGGGTTCCTCTACAGAAACATCGTTCTACACCTCTACAAAAAATCCCCACAATAGTGAGTATGTTCCGGGTGGTTCAAGCGGAGGTTCTGCTGCCGCAGTTGCCGCACTCGAAGCTGTCGCTGCACTTGGTTCTGATACAGGAGGGTCTATAAGACAACCCGCCTCATTTTGTGGCGTATTTGGGTTGAAGCCTACATATGGAAGGGTTTCAAGATACGGACTGGTGGCGTTTGCGTCTTCTCTTGATTGTATAGGACCTATCACCCATAATGCGGTTGATTCAGCTATAATAATGGAGGCAATAGCAGGGTTTGACCCTATGGACTCTACATCACTCCCTGAAGATGTGCCTCAATATTACTATGAATTAACCAAGGGTATGGAGAATATAAGAATCGGGGTTGTAAGGGGAAAGCTGATGGAGAGGATTGAACAGGATGTGAGGGATGTGATGGACGAATTTACGGATGGAGTTAAATCCACTGGTATCCAGTTGGAGGATGTTGATATTGCAGGGTTTGATGTCTGTATCCCTGTATACTATATAATTGCGACATCTGAGGCATCCTCCAACCTTGCAAGATATGATGGCATCAGATACGGTTGGACAGGAGAGGATGAATATAATGCGCTCAGGGAGATGTATGAAATGAGAAGAAACAAAGGATTCGGTGAAGAGGTAAAACGCAGGATTATGCTTGGAACATTTAGTCTGCGTGCTGGGTACAAGGATAAATACTATGATAAAGCAATAAAGACAAGACAGAAGATAAGGATAGATTTTGAGGAGATACTGAAAAGAGTGGATGCAGTGCTTTTACCGACATCGCCCACATTGCCATTCAAAATAGGAGAAAAAATAACCAACCCCATCAGTATGTATATGTCTGATTTGTGCACCGTCTCTGTGTCACTTGCCGGGCTCCCTGCAATATCAATTCCTGCAGGATACAGAAATGGCCTTCCGGTAGGTGTTCAACTGGTAGGCAGGAGATTGGAAGAAGGAACCTTGCTAAAAATTGCCTATTTTATTGAACGAACTGGACTAATAGAAACTAACAAGAAATAAAGAAAACGTAGGGCAGGGCTTTAGCCCTGCATATTCTTGACGTCAAATTATGATTCTTGAAACGAAGAATATATGTAACAGATTGCAAAACGAGATTGTGGCGTTGAGCGAGGGTGGTAAAAAACCCCCACTTCTGTGTTGTGTTGGCTTTTCAGAAGACGGATCTACGCTTTCATACTTCAGGAGTATCGAAAGAACAGCAGAAAAGACAAAAGTAATAGTCAGAAAAGAAATTCTGAAGGATGTATCCATCCACGATGCTGTCTCCTTTATAGAGACCCTCAATCAGGATAATGATATAGACGGGATTATCATCTCACGACCGATACCTCTTCCCCTTCAAAAGAAAGGCATCAGGAATATTATAAATCCAATAAAGGATGTGGACTGCATTACGGATAAAAATCTTGGCAGGCTCGTTACAGGAGATGTAATATATACCCCGCCAACTCCAGGTGCTGTAATAGAAATAATTAAGGAATTCAATTTAGAAACAGCGGGAAGGAATGTTGTCATACTCGGCAGAAGTGATGTTGTGGGCAAGCCTCTCGCATTGCTTCTTTTAAAAAAGGGTGTAGATGCTACTGTAACCGTCTGCCATTCAAAGACAAAAAATCTTGCATCATATACAAGAACCGCTGATATACTTATCATTGCTGTTGGATCTCCGCAGTTTTTGAAGGCCGATATGGTTAGGCCCGGTACGACTGTGATAGATGTTGGGATAAATGTAAAGGATGGCAGGGTTGTAGGAGATGTGGACTTTGAGGATATGAGAAGGGTAGCAGGCATGATTACACCTACACCGGGCGGAGTTGGACCTGTAACAATCTATATCCTGCTTTTGAATGTGGCAAAGGCAGCGAAAAGGAGCCACGGATTTCACAGATTAGAAAAATAATTTTAATCCGTGAAAATCTGTGTAATCTGTGGCTATTATTTTGATATTTACATTTTAATTTTTGATATTTTCCCGGTATGCGGATTTATACAGTATCAGAACTCACGAGGGAGATAAAAAATTTGATCGAGGCATCGTTCCCTCCGGTATGGGTTGAAGGGGAAATTACAGATCTCCGTCCTGCACGCTCTCAGCATATATACTTCTCCCTGAAGGATGAATATGCTATTCTCTCCTGCATCATATTTAAAGGTGATCAGGACATCACTGCCTCGCTTATCAAAAATGGGATGATGGTAAGGGTGTACGGGGAACTCAATCTGTATGAAAAAGGCGGTAGATACTCGCTCCTGGTGAGGAAATTGATCCCATTTGGCAGGGGAGATCTCTATATAAGATTTGAGGAACTTAAGAAGAAACTCGGGGAAGAAGGACTGTTTGACCCTTCAAGGAAAAGACCCATTCCGACATTTCCAGAGAGAATAGGAGTTGTTACTGCTCTTCATGGAGCGGCAATAAGAGATCTTGCGAAGATTATTAAAGAGAGAATGAGATGGGTGGAGCTTATAGTGAGAGATACAAAAGTCCAGGGGGTAGGAGCAAAAGAGGACATAGCTCAGGCAATAAGAGAACTCAATGAATGGGGACTGTGTGACCTGATAATAGTAACAAGAGGAGGTGGCTCTATAGAGGAGTTATGGCCCTTCAACGAAGAGATTGTGGCAAGGGCTATATACGAATCAAAAATTCCTGTGCTCTCGGCGGTCGGTCATGAAATAGACTATACGGTTGCTGATTTTGTGGCGGACGCAAGGGCTGCTACACCATCTGCCGCAGGAGAAAGTGCTGTCAGGGATTCTCGTGAACTCCTGTTAAATCTGAGTAACATGGAAAAACACATATACAATGCAGTTGCAGGAAGGGTTAGAAACTTAAAGGAAAGACTGCTTTCTTTCGAAATGAGCTATGGACTTTCAAGGCCCTGCAATATCATCTATGAACGCCAGCAATGGGCAGATGAACTCGGAAGGAAACTTGATACCGTCATCCAGAATCTTATTCTGAACATCAATACCATACTCCTTTCTCTGAGTACATCAATAGCACGAGAGAGGAGACATCTTTTGGAAAAGACAACCACAGCAGTGAATAATCTTGACGAGATTATGAAGGAGAGGTTTTTGCATACCCTATACAAAAAAAGACAGGTGGTTGAACTACTGAAGAACCGCCTCTCTGATCTCTCGCCGATTTCAGTACTTGAAAGGGGATACAGCATATGTTTTAAACTTCCAGAAGAGAAGGTGATAAGCAACTCTATTCTACTCAATAAAGACGACAAGGTAAAAATCCAGTTTTCGAAGGGTGCTGTAGAGGCAAAAGTAAAGAAAGTAATAAGAGCAAATGACCAATGACTGATGACCAATGAGTACTTGCCAAAGGATAAAGGTCTTTTGTCTTCTGTCTGTTGTCTTATGTCTTAACTTTAGTTTTGATTTTTGATATTCATATGGGGGACTTATGAAAGAGATAAAATTCGAGGATGCCCTGCACCGTCTTGAGGAGATAGTAAAAGAACTTGAAGAGGGAGATGTTTCCCTCGATGACGCCCTTAAACTCTTTGAGGAAGGACAGGGACTTCTTCTATTCCTGCGCCAGAAATTAAACAGGGCAGAGGTGAAAATAAAGGAACTTACAAAAACCGACGAAGGAATTCTGTTAAAAGATGCTGTGGAGACAAAAGAAACAGGGTAGTGAGTTTGCGAAGAGAATAAAAATGTATGCCTTATTATACTAAACTTTGAAATTAAATCCAAGGGGGGAATATGCTTTCCGGTATTAACTCGCCCTCAGACATAAAGTCACTATCATATCATGAATTAAACTCCCTCGCGTCTGAGATAAGAAGATTTATAATTGAGGTGGTTTCAAAGACAGGTGGACACCTTGCTCCCAGCCTCGGAGCTGTTGAACTGACACTTGCAGTTCATAAAGTATTCAACACACCAAAAGACAGAATAATATGGGATGTAGGGCACCAGAGTTATACACACAAGATAATTACAGGGAGGAGGGAAAAGTTTCACACCCTAAGGCAGTATAAAGGAATTTCAGGTTTTCCGCGCCGCGAGGAGAGTGAATATGATGTGTTCGGCACCGGACATTCATCCACATCAATATCTGCTGGGCTTGGAATTGCCTGTGCAAGAGATCTTAAAAATGAGGACTTTGAGGTCATCTGTGTTATTGGAGACGGCGCAATGACTGCAGGTATGGCATATGAGGGTATAAATCAGACAGGATTTTTAAAGAAAAAACTGATAGTGATTCTTAACGACAATCATATGTCCATATCCGAAAATGTAGGGGGTATGTCAAGATATCTTTTGAAGATATCTACTGCTCCTATATATAATGAATTAAAGAAGGATGTATGGGAACTCCTTGGTAGGCTTCCACCTATCTTATCAGAGCGAGCACGACTCGCTGCAAGGAAATTAAGAGAAGGTGTGAAAAACCTTATGATACCTACAATACTCTTTGAAGAACTTGGATTGAGATACATAGGCCCATTTGACGGGCACAACATCCCCATGTTAGTAGAGGCTTTTGAGTCTGTAAAGGAGTTAGAGGAACCCGTCCTGATACATGTATTAACCGAAAAAGGCAGAGGATATGAACCCGCCAGAAATAACCTGCCATTATTCCACGGACTCGGCCCCTTTGACATAGAATCAGGAAAAGTTAAAAAGAAGGACGGTCCTCCAACTTATACGGATGTATTTGGAGAGACGCTCTGTAAAATTGGCGAGAAAAATGATAAGGTTGTTGCGATAACAGCCGCCATGCCAGAAGGTACAGGACTCTGTTATTTCAGAGAGAGATTCAAGGAGAGGTTCTTTGATGTTGGCATAGCAGAGCAACACGCAGTAACCTTTGCCTCAGGTATGGCAATTGAGGGATATGTGCCCGTATGTGCTATATATTCTACATTCTTACAGAGGAGTTTCGATCAGGTAATCCACGATGTAGCCCTCCAGAATATTCCTGTGGTCTTCTGTCTTGACCGAGCAGGTCTTGTAGGGGAAGATGGCCCAACGCATCATGGAGCATTTGATATATCCTATCTCCGTATGATTCCAAATATGATTATTATGAGTCCAAAAGATGAAAATGAACTTGTGGATATGCTTGCTGTAGCGATAGATTACAGAAAGGGTCCCATCGCAATTAGATATCCGAGGACACGAGGGACAGGCTCCACGACAAAGCCCACAAAAGTTCACATAGGAAAGGGAGAAATTCTGAGAGACGGTAAGGATGGATTTATACTCGCTATAGGTTCTATGGTATATCCCTCAATTGAGGCGAGTGATATATTGAAGAAAAAGGGATTTGATGTGGGAGTATTCAATGCAAGATTTGCCAAGCCCCTTGACGGAGATATAATCATAGAGATTGCACAAAAGACAAAAAACATCTTAACCTGTGAGGAGAATGCATCAAGTGGAGGTTTTGGCAGTGCTATTGCAGAATTTCTAATAGACAAACAGATAGGAGTGAATCTCCTCCGTCTTGGAATTCCTGACAGGTTTATAGAACACGGTGCAAGGGATATTCTACTTAAAAAGATAGGTCTTACTGGCGAAGGTATAGCAAAGAAAGCAGAGCAATTCCTGAAAGATATTAGACGCAGATAGAAATAGTAATTAGGCGATCAGGCAATCGGGCAATTAGGCTATCAAGCTATTAGGTGATTAGGTTATTGACGCAACGACGCTAAGACGCAATGACCCAATAACTTTAGTATATCTGCGTAAATCTTTGTCTAAAAAAAGGAGAATCTATGTCTCTTTTTACCCCTCAGGAACGCAGGATTATATATATCCTTATTGGTATTATAGCAATTGGTTCCTCAATATACTTCTACAAACTCAGAAATCCATTTTTTGCTCCTGAACTTGACAGGGCAATTTTGGAAATGAACTATCAAGAAGAGGGCATTGACAGTCTGATAAAGCTGTCTGCCTCCGCGTCAAATGTAAAGCGTAATACTTCCCCAAAAGAGAAAGATAAAATCCCCACTGGCAGGATAAATATAAACACCGCAAACAAGAAAGAACTCATGCTACTCCCGGGGATTGGTCCTGTTTATGCTGACAGGATAGTTGAGTACAGAAAAGAAAAGGGCGAGCTTAAAGATATAGAAGAAATAAAAAATATAAAAGGCATAGGGGAAAAGAGATTTGAAGAGTTGAAAGACAAAATAAAGGTCGAGTGATGGAATTAGATAAACTTCTTATACAGAAAGCAAAAGAGGCGAGGAAATATGCGTATGCGCCTTATTCTGGGATAAAGATAGGTGCGGCAATATCTATCAAGAGCAAGGAGATATTTACAGGCTGTAATATAGAAAACGCCTCATTCGGGCTTACCATATGTGCTGAAAGGGTGGCAATAGCAAAAGCTGTATCAGAGGGAAAATGTAACTTTGAACATCTTATGATTGTCTCAAGTGATTTTATCTATCCCTGTGGTGCCTGCAGACAGGTTCTGAGTGAATTTGTGGAAGATATGAAGATAACACTTGTAAACGACAGAGGAGAGACCAGCGAGACAACGCTAAAGGAACTTCTTCCTTTTCCGTTTTATATCCCGCATTCCTCTTAACTTGATATCTTATGATAACTCCTGTTAGATATGTTCTTTCGCTACCTCTGAAAAGACAGATTGTGGATATATGTAAGGTAGTGAGAAATGCAAGACATATTGCAGTTATATTCCCGGTAGAAGAAGAAAATACGCCTAACTATAGAAATAGTATTGCAACATTGGTAAGAGAAAAGTTTACAGGATGTAAAATATTCGCAATCGTCGGTGAGGGTGGTAACGCAATTGGCTTTGATGATATAATCTATTTTGTCCCTGGATCTGCTACCCTTGGGAGGAAATTCTTTGAGACAAAGGCAATCTTGAGAAATCTCCATATTGATATATCGTTTGATCTCAACGAAACGGTAGATGTGATCAGTTATTTAGTCGGAGCACCTTTGAGAATAGGTGCCATAGAGTCCCCCTTTTTCAACCTTGTAGTAAAAGGGATAGAGGGAGAACCTGCTCGAATGTTCTCAATTATTGGCACCACCCCGCTGAATACAAATGAAAGCAGATAAATCTTGTAGGCACGATTTCAAATCGTGCAATGGCAAAGTTGTAGGCACGAATTCAATTCGTGCAATGGCAAAGTTGTAGGCACGATTTCAAATCGTGCAATGGCGGAGTAGATACGCAATTAAGTCTTTAACATTATCGTATTTTTCTCACGGAGGTGTATATGAGAGA
>Ga0210017_1001545_pt1 | contig 19948 bp, 15 predicted proteins | sample CryGeyCG2014_020_FD_183966 | JGI IMG/M metagenome (GOLD analysis project Ga0210017, IMG submission 183966) | Groundwater microbial communities from aquifer - Crystal Geyser CG08_land_8/20/14_0.20 (SPAdes) (version 2) | ecosystem: Environmental > Aquatic > Deep subsurface > Groundwater | place... | reverse complement strand
CTGGCGATCAGGCTATCGGGCAATTGGGTTATTAGGTAATTAAGTTATTAGGTCATTAAGTAATTTTCCCTTTATCCTTTATCCTTCTATAACACTACAATCTGTAATCTAAAATCTATTATGCGTATAAAGGAATTTCGTATATACAGATACGGTCCCCTAACAGACTCTAAAAGGGTGATTCTCGGGGACTTTAATCTCTTCTTTGGCAGAAACGAGGAGGGTAAAACACTTACTATAGATGGGCTTGTGAGAGTACTTCTTTCAAAAAAGGCGACAAAAAATGTATTTAAGGGAATAGACAGAGTGGATAATAATCCAGAAGGTTATGCGATAATTGAAAATGAGGGGAAAGATGTTAAGTTCCCTGAAGAAGGTGACCTGATTTCTCTTATCGGACTTTCACCACAGGAATGGCGCAATATATTTATAATAAGAAACAGTGACCTGTCTATCGCTGAAGAGGAAACTTTCTATACTGGTGTAACAGATAGGTTGACAGGTCTTAAGAGCAGGAAGATTATAGCAGTAAAGAATAGATTGAGAGAGATAGGAAAACTAACTAGACCTGACAGTAGTGGAAGATTATCAGACAGGGAGACAGATGAAAAATTACAGTCAAGGGTGGAACATGCAAAGGCGTTAATAAAGACAATTGAAGATTTAAAGAAGACCGTGGAAAGTGAAGGATTGGATAAAATTGAAAGAGCGATTGAAGATATGAGTGAAGAGTTACAAAGGATTGATGTCGAACTCTCTAATCTTGAAGATGCCCAGAGGCGTGAAAAATGCGAAAAAGGAATAGAAGCGCTGAAGAGATTAAAGGATGCTTTGAAGGAATTGAAGAAATTAGAATTATACAACGAAGATGATGAGAGAAAGTTCAGAGATTTAGAAAGAGATATCCAGAGCGCAAACGAGGAGATAAAAAAACACTTGGGTGAGCTGAAAATCAAGTATGAGGAATTACAAAACTGTAAAAGAAGTAAAGAGGAGAGCGAGAAGCATCTGAGAGTATTGGATGAAAGAAGAAAGATGGTAGAAGAAGAACAGATTGATATTAAGAGATATGAAGAGTTGAGTGAAAGGCTGGTACAAATAAAGGCAAAGATTGCGGGAGAAAAACCTCTAGCAATAGTATCTGTTTTTCTCTTTGCACTGTCCCTTATAGGAACTATAATAAGACCTTTGCTTATCTTCAGGATATTCTTGGTGTTATTTTTCGCCAGTATCATCTACTTTTCTGCTCAGCTGATCAGAGCATCAAGGATAAATACAACTCTTTCAAAGCTATTTGAGAAGATAAAACTCGGTCTGGCTCCAGTTGACATTTCTTCAGATTCTATGGAGGGCATTCTCTCCCTTGTTCAGAGGTTTAAAGAAAAATTTGAAGAAAAGGAGATGCAAGCGAGGAATCTTGAGGGGAATACAAGTTTGCTTGAAAGGGAAATAGAGGGAATTAAAGGGAGGATTCGTGAACTTGAAGGAAAAAGAAGAGATTGTGAGATTTCCATTGATGAAATCAAAAGAAAATCAAACGTTGAGAGTTTGAAGGAATACAGAGAAAGACTTGAGGAGAAATTAGAACTTGAAAATACAATCAGGGAGTATTCTGCTGTATTAGGGTCACTGTTTGGTAAAGGTGGTTATAGCGACAAAAACGAAATAATAGCCTACTGGGAGAGGAGCGTCTCAGATCTTGAGGCTTACAGGGATAAAGCTGTGGAAGTAAAATATAGTGATGTTCGAAAGGGAGAATTACATCAGAAGAAAGAGATGATTAAAGACGAGAAGGAGGAATTTGAGAAAAAACGCAGAGAGTGGGAGGATAATCTGAAACAGATTGAAAGGGAAGCGCAGAATGTGCTGAAGAAGGAGTTATGCTGTGGCACCCTTAGAGAACTTTCTTTTGTGCAAAAGATGCTACAGGAATTTGTTGTTGATATTGAAAAGAATGTAGAGAATGTTCTCTCTGTCATGCGTATATTTGAAGAGATAGAGGAAGAGGAAGAAAGAAAGATATCCAGATTTTTTGGGAAGGGAAGTAGTGTCTCAAAGTATTTCTCTCGCATTACTGATGGCTTGTACACAATAGTTGATATTGATACATCAACACAAGAAAAGAAGGTGCTTGTGCATATGAAAAATAAGAATGTACTTGATGCCTTAAAACTTTCAGGTGGTGCCTATGATCAGTTATATTTATCTATAAGACTTGCGCTTGGGGGAGAACTATTAGAGAAAGGGTTCTTCATTATGGATGACCCTTTTATAAAATCTGACATAGAGAGACTACAAAGACAGATAAAACTATTGTGGAAAATAGTAGATGAGGGTTGGCAGATACTCTATTTTACTGCAAAAGAGGAGGTCAAGGAAGCGTTGAAAAAAGATATAATGGAAGAGAAAGTAAATTTAATAGAGACTAACTGGATAACACTATGACGAATAAAGACATAATATACAGGCATTTTTCAAGAATATCTGGTATATATCGGGATATACGTACGACAGATAGACGTCCAATATTTTTGATCAGAAAAGACCTTGAAGGGCTTTCGACAATAAAGGCAGCAGATGTTGGATGCGGAGCTGGTAGATATGATCGGGAACTCTTTTCATTCCTTGGAAAGAGACTCTTTCTTTTCTGTATAGACGCAAACCAGAAGATGCTTCTTCAGCTAAGAAGATACCTTACTATGTGTAATATAGGACAATTTTATACAATAAGAGCAATTGGAGGGAGTATTCCGCTCTCTACAAATTCGCTTGACTGTGTATTTACATTTAACGCCGTGCATCACTTTACCTTACTAATGTTTCTTGAAGAGAGTGCAAGGGTATTAAAATCAAATGGGTATCTTTTTATATATACAAGACTGAGAAGTCAAAACAAAAATAATATCTGGGGCAGGTACTTTCCTGGATTTTACGAAAAAGAAAAAAGGCTTTACTATTTAGAAGAAATGAAATTGGCAATCACAGAAGTTTCTTCTCTGAAATTACAGGCTATTAGATATTTTAAATTCAGAAGACTCTCTAATCTTAATTTTCTCAAAGAGCAGATAAGAAAACACCATTATTCCACATTTTGTTTCTATAAGAAAGAAGAGTTAGACGATGCACTACAGAAATTTGAGGAGAATATAAAAAAGAAATTTCCTGACCCTCGGAGGATAACCTGGATAGACGAAAACACAATGTTTATAATCAGGAAAGAAAGTGACTGATAAGGGTATGATTGCCTTCATAAATGGAAATATTCTTACGATGGAGAAAGATGGTGCAGAAGCAGTTATCATCAGGGAAGATAAAATAGAAAAGACTGGTCCCCGTGGTATAGTAAAAGGGATGAAAGAGGCACAGATTGTGGACCTTAAGGGCCGTTTCCTTGCTCCCGGTTTTATTGATTCCCACATTTATTTTGTTGATACAGGATTGAATCTTGCAAAGATTGACCTTTCTAAAATTAGAAGTTTGGAAGATGCCTTTGATATAACAAAAGAAAGATTAGAAAAGGAGAAAAAGGTTACCCCGCTTATCTGCGTGGATTTTGATGAATCAAAATGGAAAGAAAATAGGTTGCCCAAAAGGGAAGAGCTGGATAAACTGGGTTCAGATAGAGCTATTATATTCAGAAGAGTATGCGGTCATATAGCGGTTGCAAATAAGAAGGCACTTGAAAGTATCCCGAAAGGTTGGAAGAAGATAGATTATAATACCGGCATTCTTCTTGAAGATGTAGTTTTATATATAAATGAGATATTTCCTCCTGAGAGGAAAGAGATAGAGACTGCAATCACGAAAGCACAGAAGAAAGCCTACTCCCTCGGAATAACATCAATCCATGACATGACCTTAAAAAGATATCTTGATGTATACAGAGAGATGGAGGAGAAAGATGGTCTCAGAATAAGGGTGTATGCAGTACTCCCCGTAAGAGATATGGATTATATAACATCATGGAGAGGCAAGTGGGTTAAAACCGGTGGAATTAAGCTGTTTGCAGACGGCTCTATTGGAGCTAAGACTGCTGCGCTTAAATTACCTTATCCTGGAACAAAAACCTGTGGCGTCCTCAACTACGAAAGAGAAGAGATTGAGAGGATTGTAAGAGAAGCAGACAGGAGAGGGTTTCAGATATTCATCCATGCGATAGGGGAGAGGGCAATAGAGCAGGTTCTGGATGCTTATGAAAAAGAGCTAGGAGAAAACTCCGGGAGGCACAGAATAGAACACTTTGAATTGGCAGATACTTCTGCGATAAAGAGGGCAAAGAAATTCGGTGTCATCCTCGCTATGCAACCCAACTTTATTGCAAACTGGGGCAAGGATGGGGGGTTGTATGAGAACTTACTCGGAGAGAGAGGATTACATACGAACAGGTTTAAGACGGCATTAAAAGAAGGATGTATGGTGTGTTTTGGCTCTGATTCTATGCCACCGGGACCTGTATACGGAACAAAGGGTGCAATGGAACATCCTAGCGAGGGTGTCTCTTTTTACGATGCGCTGAGAATGTATACAATAAATTCTGCTTACGCTGGGTTTGATGAGAAACTTACAGGCTCTATAAAGGAAGGTAAAAAAGCAGACCTCGTTGTGCTTTCAGGTTCTCCACCTAATTTGAAGGTAGATATGACAATGGTAAATGGAGAGGTGGTATATAATAGATTATAGTTTGTTAGTTGGTTAGTTTGTTAGTTGGTTAGTTTGTTAGTTGGTTAGTTGAGGGAAAATCCTCCCACAAAATGTTATATTTGCACTATTTCCATCCAATTCTTTCTACCTTAAGGAGTTTCGCTTCCTCCTCAGTGATACTGAATAAGACTTGAAATAGTTGAAAGGGTTTTATCTTACCAAATTTCATAAGTATCTCTGCACCATCAGTTCTTTTTTTTATTTCCAGTACTGCAGGGCACACATTTATACCGTCTATCTCCACAATCTCCTTTTTCATAAACTCGTTCACTTTTGATGAGTCGTATTTTACAAAAAGCCTCTGGTGCAAAAAGGACGATGAAAGGGATTTTACCTTTAATGGAACTATCTCTGCGGAATTTATGATAAGTCCATCGGGTAAAGTCCTTTTGAGTCTTATCTCTATATCGGAGACAGGTCTCTTTAGAATTACATCCACATACTCCACCTTTGAAGTGAATCCAAGGGTAAGGGGAGGTGAAAATGCAATTTTTGGCTTCGGTTTGTACCCTTGCGAATAAACAAGGGGTAGACTTGCTTTTCTAAGTGCTCGTATGAGCGCCTTTGTTGTATTCAGATGTCCTATAAATCGTAAGTCGCCGGTTTTTGAATACATAATTCTATATCGTATCTTTGTAGGTGGGGTATCTGTTCTTTTTATCCCTCTTCCATAGTGTATCTCGCCAGTTGATTTCTTATCTTTAATTAGTATTAGGTTACCATTACATATTCCACATCCGCTGCATCCAGTAACTCTGCAGTCTCTTCTTGTTTCGCCTTTCCTTGCCAGTTCTCTCTCCTCAAGTAACCACTCTCTCTGCACACCAGTATCCACTATCTCCCATGGCAGGGATTTTTCAACATCCCTCTCCTTTAGATACTCATCAGGATCAATCCCTTCTTTATTGAACGCCTCCATCCATCTGTCAAAATAAAATAGTTCACTCCACTCGTCAAATCTTGCGCCGAGTCTGTATGCTCGCTCTATAACATTTGAAAGTTTCTCATCTCCCCTTGCAAAAACTCCCTCAAGAAGGCACCCCTTGGGATCTCTATAAGTTACCCTTACCTTTTTAATATTATTCTTCAAAAATGAGATTTTCTCTGAGAGTTCTTCTATATTGTTTTGTCTTTCCCACTGAAACGGTGTATGCGGTCTGGGAACAAAAGGTGATATTGAGACCTTGACTGGAGTATTTCTCTTGATAGTGTCTACAAGTTTTACTATTCCCCTTATGTCTTCGTCGGTTTCTTGTGGCAGTCCAATCATAAAATAGAGTTTTGCGTGTGTAAATCCAAATGATCTGAATCTTCTGGTAGATGCTATCATCTCATCCTCATCAATATCCTTGTTTATAATCCTTCGCAGTCTCTCTGTCCCCGCCTCTGGGGCAAGAGTTACACTCCCCCCGCCAGTGAGACTTGCAATCTCGTCATTAAGGGCATCTCCTCGAAGTGATGGTAAGGATGGAAATATGTTTTTCCCTCGCAGATTACTTATTATCTCCCCAATCTCTGAATGAGCAAGCACTGATAGTGATAGAAGGGTAAGATCATCATACCCTGTTTTCAAAAGTCCCTGCTGGGCTACCTCCACTACAGTCTTAGTATCTCTTTCCCTGTAAGGACGATAGATTATGCCTGCCTGACAGAACCTGCATCCACGTGTGCAGCCTCTTGCAATCTCAACAACCAGTCTATTATGAATTATATCTATAAAGGGCACAATGGGCGGGTCCGGAATTGCATCAGAAGAGAGGGTATTTGTGAAGACCTTCTTGATTGAAGATTGAATATTCTTAATGTTTCTGGTAGATAGAACTCCTGGCAGTTTTCCCATTTCGGTGAGTTTCTTATCTCGTGTAAGAGATTTATCCCGGATAATGGGCATTATCTCTGGCACAAGGACTTCCCCCTCGCCAATAAGAAGTGCATCAAAAAATGGAAAGACGGGTAGTGGATTGAAGACACAGGTGCCTCCTGCAACAACTATTGGGTCGTTTTCTTTTCTTTCTTGACTTTGGAGTGGAATACCTGCCAGATCAAGAATGCAGAGCACATTTGTGTAATTTAACTCATACTGCAGGGAAAATGCCAGAAGGTCAAACTCTTTAAGAGGAGTGCGGGATTCAAGTGAGAATAGAGGAATTTTATTCCTTCTTAATTTTTCTTCCATATCTACCCAGGGAGAAAATACCCTTTCAACCCTTATTCCTTCCTTACAGAATAAATGGTAGAGTATTCTCACCCCAAGTGATGACATCCCTATCTCATATACATCGGGAAACGCAATCACAACCGATGTATCAGTAGGGGGGAACGGCTGTTTGCCCCTACACCCAATTTCGTTGTTTATATATCTCCCCGGCTTACGCACAAGAGGGAGTATAGAATCAAGATTACACATTGCAATAGGTTGGCGGAATCCGTGATAGTCAATTCTTCTGCAGTATTTTTTCTGCTACTATTTTCCCGGAGAGGAGCATGCCACCAAATATGGGACCCATTCTGGGGCCACCGAACACTGCATTGGCTGCCATTCCACAAGCCCATACATTCGGAAATAATTCTTTTGTATTTTCTATAATAACCCTTTCTCCCTTATCCGCATACATTGCGCCCTCACCAATTATCTTTCCAGTCCTTGTGAATAACTTTTTACCCTTCTTTTCAATTAGATGTGCAATCTCGCAGGGGTGCCCTGTAGCATCTATTATGTGATCTGCCCTCAAGGCAAGAGGGTCTACATGGAGACCAATATCAAGTGCTGATGTCCAGTTTATAACAAGGCCCTTTGCGATATTGTCTTCTATGATTGTATCCTCTACCGAGATAGCATTGAGTATCGTAACTCCAGCTTTAACTGTATTTAATGCCAATGCGCTTACCGTTTCTATAGAATCTGCCGTATAATAACCATTTTCAAATTTTTTGCTTTTTACACCAAACTCATCAAGAATTTTTTTGCCCTCTTCTTGAACAACTATTTCGTTCATCATCATCCCGCCACCCCACATACCACCACCTATAGAGAGTTTACGTTCGAACAATACGACCTTAAGATCGGGCTTCTTTTTTTTGAGATAATAGCCTGCTATGAGACCTGAAGGTCCTCCGCCGGCGATTGCCACATCGCTTTTTAGAATATTTACGAATTTTTCTTTATAGGTTTCTATGATTGCTCTTGATATAATGGTTTCATCAAGCATAATTTCCTCCCCTCTGTGTTAATTGAATCAACCACACCTGTCTACCGACAGGTAGAAAGTTCACATTTATGCTGCAAGGCTAACTTGCCTGACGGCAGTCAGGAAGCCTTGCCCTACATCTCTTGAACCACATTAGAAAATGCAAGGCTAACTTGCCTGACGGCAGTCAGGAAGCCTTGCCCTACATCTCTTGAGCCATATTGAGAGTAGAATTATGTCATTTGGTCTTATTCCTGGTATTCTGCTTGCCTGTCCGAGTGTAAGAGGACGAATGCTGGACAGTTTATCCTTTGTCTCGTTTGAAAGTGAACGAACCATCCCATAGTCAAAATCCTCTGGTATTTTCCAATCTTCCAATTCACGATACCGCTTTATTTTTTCTTCTTCTTTTTTGATATAGCCATCGTATTTTGCAAGTATCTGAACCTCTTCGGCAACTCTATCAGATATATCCCCGATAAATTGACAGATGTTTTCAATATTGACCTCTGGACGCTTGAGAATTGTGAAGAGGCTCAGCCCGGGCTCTGCATCTATGCCAAGCCCGACAATGTCCTTTTCTCCTATATATGTGCTCTTTAATCTCTCTATAACCTGATGGACAGTTTCTTTTTTTGCTTCCATAGCCTTATACGCCTTTTCTTCAACAAGATTAAAGCTTCTTCCGTATTCCATAAGCCTTTCGTCTGCATTGTCCTGTCTAAGAAGAAGTCTATGTTCTACTCGGGAGGTAAACATTCTGTAAGGCTCTTTCGTGCCTTTTGTAACAAGGTCATCAATGAGAACACCTATATATGCACTGGAGCGAGGAAGTGTAAATGGTGCTTTGTCTTTCAATTTCAGTACTGCGTTTATCCCAGCCATAATACCCTGTGCAGCTGCTTCTTCATATCCTGATGTCCCGTTTATCTGGCCTGCCAGAAATAGATTTTCCAAATGTTTTGTCTCAAGGGTAGGATACAGCTGGGTTGGCAGGACAAAATCATATTCTATTGCATACCCAGGTTGTGTGATCTCTGCCTTGTCAAGTCCCGGTATGGTGTGGAGGAAATCAAGTTGTATCTCCTCCGGTAACGATGTAGAAACACCGCCAAGATAGAAGATGTCGCTTTCTAATCCATCAGGTTCTACAAATACATGATGTGATTTTTTGTCAGGAAATTTTACAAGTTTGTCTTCTATTGATGGGCAGTATCTTACCCCTGTTGCCTTTATCTTGCCCTTTATCCATGGTGACATCTCCAGATTTTCATATATGATCTTATGTGTTGCCTCTGTTGTGTGGGTTATGTAGCAAGACAGCCGTGGTGGGTCAAATTTCTCTGTCCGATGAGAGAAATGTGCAGGATGCTCATCGGGTTTCTGAACAATCATGCCTTCTATATCTACGGATTCTCTTTTTACCCTTGCAGAAGTGCCGGTTTTTAATCTACCAAGTGTAAATCCAAGTTTTTTGAGAGAATCCGAGAGCCCAGAAGCTGGTGGCTCACCATATCTACCAGCCGGGAATCTCTTTGTGCCAATATGTATTATTCCGGAGAGAAATGTTCCGGTGGTGAGAACAGTTGCCTTACTGAGGTATTCGTTTTTTTTTGTTCTTACTCCAATTACTCGTTTCCCCTCGGTTATAATATCTGTAATAAGCTCTTCCGCGAGAGAGAAACCTGATTTTAATACCACATCCTTTATGCTCTCCATGTATCTTTTTCTGTCAACTTGTGCCCTAAGTGACCATACCGCAGGTCCTTTGCTTTTATTGAGCATTTTAAAGTGTATACCACATCTGTCTGTAATCCACCCCTGAATCCCCCCGAGTGCATCTATTTCAAAAACCAGCTGACTCTTGCCGATTCCCCCAATTGCGGGGTTACACGGGAGTTCGCCTATTCTTTCTATGGTACTGGTAATGAGGAGGGTGTTACATCCCATGCGGTGTGCAGCAAACGCCGCCTCAATACCCGCATGTCCACCTCCAACAACAATCACATCATACATACTTATTGAAGTCATTAGCTCGTCGGGTCATTAAGTCATTGAGTTATTGGGTCATTAAGGGGCAGATTATTAGATTGCAGATTTTAGATTACAGTAAAGGATAAAGGAAAAAGGATAAGGTATAAAGGATAAAGTATTTAATAACTTAATTACCTAATCGCTTGATTGCCCGATAGCTTGATAGCCAGATTGCCCTCTCGCATCCTCATCTGTGTATATCCGTGTTCATCTGTGGTTAATTTCTTTAACAGGAAAATTTAATCTTTCTATTGAAACTGCCATACCAGTCTTCTCGTCAATCTCCACTACTACTCCATTAAATCTTTCGTCTCCTTTTGCAATCTGTAGCCTTTTTGGAATGCCGTATATAAATCTCTCTATTGCCTCTTTTTGCCTTGCCCCTATCACAGAATTAAATGCCCCTGTCATACCAACATCGGTTATAAAGGCAGTTCCTCCGGGAAGTATGCGTTCATCTGCTGTCTGTACATGTGTGTGTGTGCCTATTATGGCGGATACCTTTCCATCAAGCCAGAATGCTAATGCCTGCTTTTCAGCAGTTGTCTCTGTATGGAAGTCTACAACTATTATTTTTGTTTTCTTTCTTATATTGATAGCTTCTTTGAGCCCGCTTCTGAAAGGACAGTCTATGACAAGATTGACAAATGTCCTCCCAAGCAAATTTATGACGCCAACCTTTCCATATATGTACGACCCTATTCCTGAAACACCCTCTGGATAATTGAGTGGACGGAGGACATCTCTGTTTCCTTTTTTGAGGTAAGGGATTATTTCCTTTTTATCCCAGAGGTGATTTCCTGTAGTTATACAGTCAATGCCTAGTGATTTCAGATTGTTCACTATCGCCGGAGTAAGCCCAAATCCTCCTGCTGCATTCTCACCATTGGCAATCACAAAATCTATATGGTGTTTATCCTTCAGAAGAGGTATCACACTGGAGCATACCGCCCTACCGGGTCTACCATATATATCGCCTATAAAGAGTATCTTCATTTTGCGAATTGTACAGCCCGTTTTTCCCTTACCACGATTACCTTTATCTGTCCAGGATATTTTAATTCTCTTTCTATCTTTTTGGCAACTCTATCTGCAAGGTCCTGTACCTCTTCGTCCTTTATTTCCTGTGGTTCTACGATAACCCGAATTTCTCTTCCTGCCTGGATAGCATAGGCCTTATCCACACCTTTAAATGAGAGGGCAACTTCTTCTAATTTTTCTAACCTTTCAACATATGCTTCAAAGGTCTCCCTTCTTGCACCAGGTCTTGCACCGGATATTGCATCTGCTGCTTCGATTAATACAGCTATCGGGGATAGAAACTCCACTGAGTCGTGGTGTGATGCGATAGCATTTACTATCTCCTTACTTTCGCCATTCCTTTTGGCAATCTCCGCCCCTATCTCCTGATGAGTTCCCACTTCATCCTGACTTATTGCTTTGCCTATGTCATGTAAAAGCCCCGCTCTCTTTGCAATCTCAGAGTCAAATCCGAGTTCCTGTGCCATAAGGCTTGTTAGATTTGCTACCTCTTTTGAATGTTCTAATACATTCTGTCCATAACTTGTCCTGAATTTTAATTTTCCAAGCAGTTTAACGAGTTCTGGCGAAAGTCCTCTTATTCCCATTTCAATAATCGTTTCTTCTCCCACCTTTTGTAGATATATCTCTATTTCCTTCTTTGATTCCTCATAGATCTCTTCTATCCGGGCAGGATGAATTCTGCCATCTGTTATTAGTTTCTCAAGTGCTATTTTTGCAATTTCTCTCTTTATAGGATCAAATGAGGAAATTGTAACAACCTCGGGCGTATCATCTATAAGTAGGTCAACACCAGTTGCGAGTTCAAACGCTTTAATATTTCTGCCCTCTCTGCCAATTAGTCTTCCCTTCACTTCATCCGATGGCAGATCTACAGTTGTTACAGTTGATTCTATGGTACGTGCCTGGGCATATCTCTGAATTGCGAGCGTTATAATTTTCTTTGCCTCTTTTTCTGCCTCTCTGTTTGCCTTTTCTTTGATCTCGTATATCTTTTGCATTGCCTCATGCCTTGTCTCATCTTCAAGAGTCGCCGTAAGGGCTTTTTTCGCTTCTTCCTTTGACATACCAGCTATTCTCTCAAGTTTTTCTCTCTCCTCTGATAACAATCTCTCAACTTCCTTCTCCTTAATTTCCAGCTGGCGTTCATTGGATAAAACAACCTTTTCCCTTCGTTCTAGTTCTTTTTCCTTTCTTGTTATTAGATCACCTCTCCGTTCTGTATTCTTCTCTTTTTCCTCAAGAGTACGTTCTCTCCGCTCCAATTCTCTTGTTTTGTTACTTGTTTTCTGTTCAAATTCGGTCTTTCTTCTGGTCCATTCAGCCTTTGTGTCAAGTTCTGCTACCCTCCTATATTTTTCGGCCTCTTTCTCTGCCTCTTTTACGATTCTTTCTGCGTCTTTTTCTGCTTTTATTCTCTGTTTTAGAGAGGCAGCCCTTGCAAAATAGAAACCTATTATTACACCTGCTGTTATCGCCACAATTCCGATTATTACTGTCGGCATTATCGTCATAGCTCCTCCTGGTTAAAGTGCTTCTTAAATTGGTAAATAACTCATAAAAAAAGGGTTCTCCGCCAATTGCCGTGTGACACTTCATCCTATGAACTCTAAACTCAGGTGGGTATCCCTTTCCCTCACCTTAGCGAGAGAAATAAGGACCCCCGATGTTTTGGTGTTAGCTCAGGATTTAGATGTCATCACGAGCACGACAGGGAACCCTTTTTAATTCTTTCAAGATTGGTAATGCCCCTTTCTATCATTCGTATAAGCTCTTCGTTTTTTTGCCTCTCCTCCATGAGTTCGTCAGCCAGATTCAGAGAGACAAGAAGGGCAATATCAGGAAGAGATTTTATCTTACTTAACCTACCTATCTCTTTGTACTTGCTATCTACATAATCGAAAACCTTTTTTGCATATTCATCACTCTCTTCCTTATAATCGAGCTCATACTCTCTATCAAATATTTTTACCTTTTTTTTCATTATTTAAGGGTTTTCCCTGGGTGCCGAAAAGGATATCAATGTTTTCCAATACGCCTTTCAATTTTTCTATCGCTTTCGCCTCTTTTCCTATAAATTGTTTGTTAACTTCTTTCAAGTGTTTATTTTCTTTCTTTAATTTACTGACAATCTTGCCTATTTCATCTATTTTTTTGAGTAGATCCATAATTGCCAAAGTCAATTTACTTGTCTCTCAATACCGCATCATACTCTCTGAGCAGGTCATTTGTTATTGAGGCAACGATAGGGTCTATATCTGCCTTTTTTAATGTGCAGTCTTTTCCTCTGAAACAGAACCGCATTCCAACAGCTACTTTATCTGAGGGTATCTCGTTGCCTTTATAATAGTCAAATATTATCAGATTTTCAAGGATATCAGGGCTCTTTTTTCTTGCAAAGTCAAGAATAGCAATAGCAGGTACTTCCTTATTAACAATTATAGATATATCTCTCATAATACACGGGAATTTGGATATCGGATTATACATATATCTTCCTATGGGTTTGAGTCTGCTTATATCAAGTTCTATACCATATACTAGAAAGTCGATATCCAGCTTTTTAAGCATCTCATGTTTAAACCTACCCATATATCCCAAGATGTTCTTCCCAAGTTTTATGCTGCAGCCAGGATCGTAATTCTGGGTGCAAGAGGACACAATATTCCACCCTTCAAGGTTGATTATTTCAAACATTGCCTCCAGTATCCCCTTCAGGTCAGCAAAATCTACATCTCCGGATGTCCATAAGGGATCTCTTGCCCTTTCTCCTGCTATAATGGCTGCGAGTTCAGTGTGCTCAATATTTTTATAATTCCGATTAAATACTCTACCCACCTCAAATATACGGAGATTGGCAGTCCCATATGACTTATTATAAGCAAAAACAGAGAGAAGCCCTTCTATGATATTTGTTCTGAGAGTATGCATATCTTCTCTCATCCAATTCATGATTTTAATATCACCATTTCTGACGAGAGGCAGTGTATAGACTTCGTTGAAACCAAGTGTCACCATGGCGTCCTTTATTTTGTTCTCAAAAGACTTTTCTTCTTCTATTATAAGAGAGGATGGCGTCTCGGGTGCAAAAGTATCATAACCCTTGAGTCTTGCAATCTCCTCTATTAGGTCGACTTCAAAGGATATATCCCTTCTGTATGATGGAATTTTAATCCATTCATCTTCTTTTTCGAATCCGAGTCTTTTAATACAGACGAGGATTTCATCTTCTAACAGAGAGGAGCCAAGTATCCGATTAACAGATTCTGTGGATATTTTTAGCGATTTCTTTTCAATCTTACGAGGATACTCGTCAATTATACCTTCTGATTTTGCCTCGTAATGATCCTCTAATAGTGTCATCACTCTGTATAGTGCTATATCCGTCATCTCCACATCTCCTTCTCTTTCAAATCTATAGGATGCCTCCGTAGAAATTTCAAGTTTTTTACCTCCTTTCCTTATTATTATGGGGTCAAAGTATGCACTTTCTATCAGGACATTTTTTGTGGTATCCGTTACCATTGTGTCACTTCCACCCATAATTCCGGCGACCGCAACCGGTGTTTCTTTGTCACATATAAGTAGCACATCGTCTGGCATTTCCCTCTTTATACCATCAAGCGTCGTAATGAACTCGCCTTTTTGGGATGTTCTTACATCAATATTCCCCGATATCTTGTCGAGGTCAAAAATGTGTATCGGTTGTGCGGTCTCGTACATAACATAATTACCTATGTCGGCAATATTGTCCTGTGGGATAGAACCAACTGCTATAAGTCTTTCTTTGATCCACCGGGGTGTTTCCTTTGCCTGTATATTTCTTACAACTCCGCAGGAGTATCTACAGCATAAAGTGGAATTGTCAATTCTTACACTAATACTATCCAATTTTTTATAGGAGGTTTTATATTTTGGGAGTTTTAGTTTTTTATTCAGGAATATTGCGACTTCTCTTGCTACTCCCCACATTCCAAGCAGATCAGGTCTTTGAGAGGTAATTTCTATGTCAAATATGGTATCATCTCCAATTTGCAAGATCTCCTCTATCTCCAGTCCCATATTAGAAAAGAGATTGGCAATTTTACGGATATCATCTCCCGTGTTTACTAGTTCTCGAAGCCAGGTAAAACTAACCCTCATAGTTTAAGTATAACATATTTTTTTTACTTTGTCAACCTTTTTTCTTTATTTTTTAACCGCCAATATATTTAAGTCGCTGGGTCGTTGAGTCATTGTGTCGTTGAGTCTAAAGGACGCTAAGACCCTATGACCTAATTACCTAATAACTTAATTACTATATTCTTATCTGTGTGCATCTCTACCTGTCGGTAGACAGGTGCGTTCATCCCTGCCTGCCGGCAGGCAGGTGCGGTTAATTACTTCCTAAAAGTATAGCCAAAATCCAAAAGATGTATGTTGCCACAACTAACAATACCAAATATGGGAACTTGTGGTGATATCCACAATGTATCATTCAACTGATGCATAACGACCCTCTTGCTCGCCACAATAGTATCTTTCGTCTGTATAGAGGATTGTTCGAGCATATTAAAAGACGGACGGTTCACATCTAATAAGTCATCATTACATCCAGTAATACTCTCAATGGTTCCATTGTTTACCAGTGCTGTTATACAATATCCATCACCAGCCATTTCCAGTAAAAATCTTTCGTCATCTTCCATACCCTTAATGGTGTAAAGCACTGTATCTTTACCTATTTGGTAGATTATCCAGTTACCGACTTCCCATTCCTTGTAGTGGGGAGTTCTGCTACAGGCAAGCAGAAGGAGCGGTATCAGATAAGTTCCTGTTTTATTCATTTGTTTTCAAAGTCTTCGTTTAGTGAAGATAATTCTTTGAATATATTGTAATTGACCATGTCGAGAGAGATAGGTGTAATGGATATATAACCGTTATCTATTGCCTCTACATCGGTTTCTCCATCGCTTAAAGTATGGATAGCTGTACCTCCTATCTCGTAGGAGGATTTATGGGTCGTTATGACATTTTGATAAGACTTTTTCCCAAGTTTTGTTATTTTCATTCCTTTGGGCTCTGGTGGAACATTGACATTCAGAAAAAAGCTATCAATGTCGTTTTTTTTAACAGATGTAATGAGTTTGAGTATGACCTCGAGAGTATCTTCAAAGTTTTTGTGTCCCGTGATCGAGATAGCAAAAGAGGGAATCCCATGTATTGCTCCTTCAAGTGCAGCGCCCACTGTGCCGGAGTATGTTATATCAAAGCCAAGATTTGAGCCTACATTTATGCCCGAGATGATGAGGTCCGGCTTCTCATTTAATATTGAATTTACACCAAGCACAATACAATCTGTTGGTGTTCCAGCAACTCCATACATACCATTTGAAATCTGTTTCATCTTGAGGCGTCTGCGAAGGGTTATAGAATGTGAACACCCGCTCATCTCCTTTAAAGGAGCAATTACCGTCACATTGTGCGTTCTATGCAGAAGTTTATAGAGAAATTGAAGTCCTTCTGATTTTATACCATCATCATTTGTAATAAGAATATTCATCATGAGTTCTCTTATTTCCTCTTTCTCCTTTTTTCAGTTTTTAGTTTATACTTATATCTACAAACTCTGAAACGCAAGTTTTATAAATCTTAATGTGTCGAGAAACGGTTTTATATAACTGTATGATTCGTTGTAAATTGTTCTTACAGGCACTGATGTGATTCTAAAACCCCTTCTTGCTGCTTTTATTATAATTTCAGATTCTGTCTGAAAATTATTGGTAGAGAAAGATATAGAGGTAAAGATCTCCTTGCTTATTGCCCTGAATCCAGATTGAGCATCTTTTACCCTCTTGCCTCCGAGAATAGAAACAATAAAAGATGTCCAGAGGTTGGTAAGGAATCTCAAGAATGGCATGGTTCTTATTGTCACCTCTCTCTCTCCAATTATCATATCCCCTTTTTTCTCCTTTATTGCCTTGATGAATTTGGGTATGTCTTTTGGAGAATGCTGTCCATCAGCATCCATTGTTATCACCCATCTTGCTTCCTCTTTCGATGCAAAATTAAATCCTGTCCTATGAGCCATGCCTTTTCCTTTATTCTTTTCATGCCTTATCACATGTACGCCAAAAGATTGCGATTTAGAGATGGTATTATCAGTGGAACCATCATCTACCACGATTATATCCTGTGGCGGAAAATTAAGCGATGGAAGAAGTTTTGCAATGGATTCTTCCTCGTTGTAGGCGGGTATTATGATCATTATTCTTTCCATATATTATCAAATATATACCACTGTGTTGGATATCTTCTTACATATTTTTCAAGTACACCTATCCATTTATTTATTGCATTATCTTTAGAAATGGGATCTATTGCTTCTTCAAAATATACCCCGTATTTATTGTTCTCTTTTACGCAAAACGCAGGAATTATCGGTATTTTGAATCTGTACGCAAATTCAAATATACTATGAGGGATGCCTATCTTCCTGTCCATAAATCGAACAACTTTATAATTGCCTGTGTAATCTCTATCTCCAAGGGTCGCTACTACATTGCCTTCTCTCAGTGTGTTCACTACCTTCTTCATATCTTCTCCAAGATATACTACATCCATTCCTGCAAACATTCTTCTCCTTGTAAAGTATCCGGTAAGACTCTTCTGAGGATGTCTTAAAGCTATAACCGTTGGATGGAATCCAAGCTCAGCCAACATGCTGGCACCCCACTCCCAGTTCCCAAGATGTGCAGTAAGTACAAAAGAGGGTTTTTGCATTCTATCGATATTTACAGGGACAAGAAATTTAAGGATATTCTTTTTATATATTGAAGGAAGTATAAGAAATTCATAAACGAATATAGCGAAGTTCTCGTAAGTCTCTATTGCAAGTCTATACAGTTCGCGAGAGGATAAGTCTCTTTTTATTACAGTTCTTAGATTTTTAAAGACAATATTTCTTCTTTTACTATAGAATGTAAAATACAGAACATCTGCTATCCTCCTTGTAATAAAAATTGCAAGTTTGTATGGTATGATATAGGACAAAAATGTGCATATTAGGAAATAGCAAATCATAATCAAATTATACACCAATTTTGGAGAAAAGTCAAGCAAAAATTGACTACGGATATAAGACTACAGACACAAGACCATAGACTGAGAACCGAAGGTCGCAGATTTGTTCGCAGAGTCGTGTCCGTACGGATCTTGAAATGGACGTGAGATTGCTCATAAAAATTTTAGGAGGTTATACAGCACTGTATCAAATGACATAAGTTCTATTTTGTCGCGATAAGGTATGACACTCCGTTTGGAATAGCCTTTGGAGTGCAGTGGCTTGTTGAAACGAAGTGGAAATCCCGCATTTGCGGGGCCACTGCAAAAATATGATATACTTTGCACCGGCGCTATGAAAATAAGAAGGAAATAAATTAATGCAGGGCAAAATGATAGGGGACGCCTAACTCAGCGTCCCCTATTTGACTAACTCCTGTGTTGGTTCTACTTCATCAGCACGAGCTTCTTTGTTGTTTCATAGTTGTCTGTTACAAGCCTTATGAAGTAGATTCCTGAGGGAAGATTCCTGTTATCCAATCTTATAATATGATAACCCGCCTCAAGTCTGCCGTCTACAAGCATCTTCACCTCTCTGCCTGATACGTCGTAAATCCTGAGCGATACCTTCTCTTCTCTCGGAATACCAAACCTGATAACCATATCATTCCTCGCTGGATTTGGGTAAAGGGACAGGGAATAAACCATAGGAATACTGCTATATGCAGTCTGGGCACCGCCACCACCTGTTTTTGTTATGTAATACCCACTGGAGACAAACACAAAGTCCCTTAACCATCCAGGCTCTATATCAACTGCAGTAAACTCAAGTGTTATCGCATCGCCAGGAAGAAGTTCTGCATAGTTCTCATCATCAACAAGTAGTTTCTGCTTGACAGAACCTATATCAGAATGTGTAGCAGACACAAGAGGACAAGGTTTTATATGATATGGAGCATTGTTCCTCTTCCCAAACCGTATATAGTCAAGTCTCTGGGAGACATCAGTAAATGTAAATCTCAGACTCACATCCTCAGGAGAGAATACTGTGAGAGGAAGTACTTCATAAGATGGGTTCTCTCGCCCTCTAATGGAACCAACTGGTTCAAATCCTGAGGCATTTGCTTTTTCAACTATAAGTCTGGGCTTTGGTTCTACTGCTGCAATTGTAACATAACCTCCTCCATCAGTCTCTCCAAATTCGGCAGTAATCCTTTCAACCTCGTTTGCCTCAACATAGATATTATCCACATCAAGAAGGTCATCTGTATAATCCACTCCATTGTCGTCTATAACCGATTGAGAGGCATTCGTAGAAGAAACAGGCACAATTTGGGCGTCTGGTGTTACAAATATCTCAACACTATCTGGATGGTCAATCGCTATAAACCTTATCCTGTCTAAGAATGAATGCTCACTGCTCTCCTCTCTGAGCTGCAATCTGTATCTATCCCCATCTTTAACAGGCTTCTCCATCAATTTATACCAGTCCTCAATGATTTCTCCATTTCCAGAACCTGAGAGGATGCTATTGTCCTCAATAAACTCACTTCCATTCCAGATGTAAAGGAATGGGCACGGTTGAGGAGTCTCAGCCTCAAGGTAGATCGTATTCGACTGGATAAAAGAGGATCCTGTAAAATAGGCTCTAACATAATACCATGCCCCTTGGGGTATATTAAAATCATAAGAGTCGACATAGGAGTTATTGTTACCATAGTATACTCTTGTCCAGTCGGTAGGATCCCCAGGTCGGGGAAGGTAAAGTTTGCGATAGAGCTCGTAATGGTTAAGAGGTCCATTGTATGTCCATGAGAGATGGGCACGAAAATGATAGACATCCATTGGTTCAACTTCTGATTTAGACGGATTTAGGCATTCCATCCATCCAGAAAGATGGACAGATGCGGGTTTCCCCAGAGCCGTATATTTCAATTGAACAT
>Ga0210017_1001544_pt1 | contig 19975 bp, 16 predicted proteins | sample CryGeyCG2014_020_FD_183966 | JGI IMG/M metagenome (GOLD analysis project Ga0210017, IMG submission 183966) | Groundwater microbial communities from aquifer - Crystal Geyser CG08_land_8/20/14_0.20 (SPAdes) (version 2) | ecosystem: Environmental > Aquatic > Deep subsurface > Groundwater | place... | reverse complement strand
GCGACAGGTCGCAGAATTCCTTGGGCTCGGAGCCGCTTATGAAAGCTTCCATCACCTTGTCCTTGCAGTGAGGGAGCGCTATTTTCCCGCTTTCCTGGTCTATATTGACGAAAACTATATTTTCCGGCACCGGGAAATCCCTTACCGGCTGGTCTTTGAGTATCTGCTCCATAGTGTCGGTCCACCACGGCACTACGGTGCTGCCGCCGGTCCAGTCCTTGAAAGGGATGGTGGTAAAATCGTCGTAACCCATCCAGGCCGCCGCCGCCAGGTCCGGGGTCATGCCTATAAACCAGGTATCCTTCGATTCCTGCGAGGTGCCGGTCTTACCGGCTATCGGTCTTTTGAGGCGGCTGGCCGTCCTGCCCGTGCCCCGCTGTACCACGCCTTTCATCATGTTCACCAGCAGGTAGGAGTTCTGGGGCGAAAAGGTTTCGTGTTCGCGCGGCGAATATTCCTCGAGGGTCTTTCCGTTGGCGTCGGTAACTTTCAGTATGGCGAAGGGCTCCACGTGTATGCCGGAGTTGGCGAAAGTGGCGAAGGCGTTCGCCATTTCAAGGGCGGTGACCAGCGAGGTGCCCAGGCCTATGGAGGGCACGGCTTCCAGCCTGCTTTTTATGCCGGCCTTGTAGGCGGTGTCGGTTACCAGCGTTGGCCCTATCTTGTTCACCAGGTAAACGGAGACGAGGTTCCTGGACTTCTCAAGCCCTTTCCTGAGAGTCACCGAGCCGAGGAATTTGCCGTCGAAATTATTGGGTACCCAGATCTTAAAATCCTTGCTTCCCGCGAAAGGCTCTATGGCCTTGCTTATCAGGTATTGGTCCGTGGCGTCGTCGAAAAGGCGCCAGTCCTTCGAATCGAAATAAAAAGCCATGGGGTTGTCGTAGACTATGGTGGCCGGCGTGTAGCCGTTCATGAGGGCCGTCATCCAGGTGAAAGGCTTGAAGGTCGAACCTGCCTGCCTCTTAGCCTGCGTCACCCTGTTGAACTGGCTTTTTTTGTAATCCCTGCCTCCTATCATGGTTTTTATGGCGCCGGTTTTCACGTCCATTACTATGAAGGCGCCCTGCAGGGTGGAACTGGACGTGTTCTCCTCGGCCAGGGTCTTGGCATTCTGTTCGTCGTACTGCGCCAGGTACTTTTCCATTATCTCTTCCGCCGGTTCCTGCATGGCCAGGTCGAGGGTGGTGTAAATTTTCAGGCCGCCTTTCCAGAACATGTCTATGCCGTATCTGGGCTCCAACTGCTGTCTTATGTATTCGCTGAAATAGGGGGCCAAGCCGCTGACGACGGCGGATTTGGTCTGAGGCAGGGGCTCTTTGAGGGCTTCTTCCATTTCCTGCCTGGTTATATAATTTTCCTCCAGCATTCTCCTGAGGACGAGCTTTCTCTTGGTTTCCGCCAGTTTCGGATTATTGAAAGGGGAAAATCTTTCCGGCGCCGGCACCAGTCCTATGAGAAGAGCGCATTCGGAAAGGTTCATCTGGGTTACGTCTTTGCCGAAATAAACGCGCGAGGCAGACTGCACTCCGTAAACGCCGTTGCCCAGATAGATCTGGTTGAAATACATCTGCAGTATTTCCTGCTTGGAAAAATTCCGTTCTATCTGGAAGGAGAGGAATATCTCCTTTATCTTCCTGGAAACGGTCCTTTCCGGCTTGAGGAAAATAAGCTTCGAGAGCTGCTGGGTTATGGTCGAGCCGCCCTGCGCGACCTTTTTGTGCATCAGGTCCCTTAAGAGCGCCCGGCCGATGCCTTTCGGGGAGATCCCCCAGTGGCTGAAGAAATTTTTGTCTTCCATGGCTATGAGCGCGTTCTGCAGGTCTATCGGAATCTTGTCCAGCGTCAGCATGGAGCGCTTTTCTATGGAGTAGTCGCTTATGGTTTCGCCGTTTATGTCGTAGACGTAGGTGGTCAGGGAAGGCGTATATTCGTCCAGCTTGTCTATGGAGGGGATATCCCAGAGCACTTTTCTCATGAAGAAGGAAGCCCCGAGTATGGTTATGGCGAAAACCGCGGCCATGACGTAAATGCTCCTCAATATGAGCCGGTGCGGGGGGTAATCGTCGAACTTGGCGAGTTTTTTCTTCAGAAAATCCATAACTAGATTATACAAAAAGAAGCGGGGGCGGGGGACAGTATGCTTAACTCGGCACATTCAAGGTGATAGTGCAACAAGGTTGGTCAGGATACCATTGTGTCGTGGGAATAATCGGAGGGGGTGACGGCGGGTTTGCCCGCTGCGCCCCAGGCCGTTCATATTACTCACGGCACCTGTGGCACCAGTGGTGCTGTTCCGTAGCGGGAAGGAGGCTCCCACCCTCAATGCGGGGTGGAGGGGGCCCACGGGAGGGTCCCCCTCGGGTCCGGGGCGAAGGGCAATCCGCCGGCAGGCCCCCCGAATTTGCAGCCACGACATATATAAATTCCACCGCTTGTTGCGCTAACGATTTGAACTCGTGCTCCCATCCCTATATCCCTTCATAGCTCTACCCGGCGTGAAGGGCGCGGCGAATGTCCGGAGAACCGGGGTAAACTCCGGCCGGAGCGCCAGGGCGGCTACAGCAAAAACGCAAAGTAAAGGCGGGGCCGTGAGACCGACACGCGACTATTTGCCGAGGCCGAAGACTGGATAATCAGGTATACTGTCCCCATGATTGGGCCCAGCCGGCTTATGGGCCCTTAGTACCTTGTGAGCCCTCTCCAATATAAGGTAAAATTATTCTAATCGATAAAAGTGCAACCAAGGAGATACAATAATGAAAAAAGAGTTCCTGATAAAGTCTTTGAATATGAACAGCGCGGAAGCTTTGACGCTCGAGAAAGCGGAAGACAGGGTTGAATTCGAAGCCCTGATGACCGTCGGCGGAGAAGGCTGGAACGCCTGCGACGAGAAGTGCCATGTCGTGTGCGACGGTTTCGGCGACGGCCCGGCCTGCGATCCCATGGATCCCGGTCCGGTTCCACCGGTTCCGGATCCGACCCCGGTTCCCTGCCCGGAACTGAAATAACGGAATTTATTTTACGAACCCCGGAGGGATCCCCTTCCGGGGTTTAAAACTGGAAAGCCGAGGAGAAACGAAATGAAAAAAGAATTCCTGATAAAAGCTCTCAATATGAACGACGCCGAGGCCCTTACGCTCGAGAAAGCGGAAGACAGGGTCGAATTCGAAGCCCTCGTGGTTCTCGGAGCCGAAAACGCCATGCCCTGCGAAGAGAACTGCATCGAATTTTGCCCGCAGGTGGTGTAACCGTATCGCAGCGGCTTTTACGCTCTTTACTAAAGAGTTTCAGATACGAAAAAATAACGCAGACCCTTACCGTCTGCGTTATTTGTTTTAGACGGACCCGGAATGAAAAAAGAAAAGTACAAAACCAGCCGCTACCTGAACGTCATAGACCTGGAAGACGGGGAAAACGCCCTCCTTTTCAACGGCATCAACGGCTGTCTGGACGAAATCCCGCTCGAACTCTCCGAAATCCTGTCTTCGGGGGACGCCCTCAGGCTCAATCTCCTGCCCGCGGCCAATCTGGAAGCGCTTTCCAAAAGGGGGCATATAACTACGCTCTCCCCCGAAAAGGAACTGGACAGGTTCCGGGAATTCGCGGCCGCCGTCCACGAAAAAAGATGCAAAAAGGCGACGGTCGGCGGGCTCCTCCTTCTCCTGAGCTACAACTGCAACCTGGCCTGCAAATACTGCTACCAGCAAAAGCACAGGCCGCGTAAATCCAAAGCCGTGATGACCCCCGGCATGGTGGACCTCCTGCTGGGGCGGTACGCGGAAGAGGTTTTGCCCGGCATAAAGAAAAAAACGCTTATGTTTTACGGCGGCGAGCCCTTCCTGCCGGCGCATGAGCCGGCCATAAGGCGGGCGCTGGAATACGCGAAGAAGCTCGAAATGAGATGCGAGTCCATAAGCAATACCACCCTCGTGGATTCCATGCTTGATATTTTCGGCGAAGGTTTCGGCAAGGTGAACAGGATACAGGTTTCACTGGACGGTTTCAGGGAGGAGCACGACGTCTCCAGGGTCAATTCCGCCGGGACTCCCACTTTCGACGGGATAATTTCCAATATAAAGCTTCTGCTCGCCGGGGGAACATCCATGTCCATAAGGCTGAACCTGGACAGGAAAAAACTCGAGACCACGCCCCGACTCCTGGAATATCTCAGAGCCGAAGGCATAGCCGGCGACAAAAAAGTCAGGATTTACGCCACCCCCATACACGACAATCTCTGTAAAATAGACGATTCCGATTTTATGGACATCAAAGTCCTCTCCGAAAAAGTTTTAAAGATGGGCATAGACCTCGAGCATCCGGTCAGTCTTCGCGGCAACGAATTACAGTACCTTTTCAGCCTGCAGAAAGGCTCCGGACTCACCCGCACCACCTACTGCATGCAGACCATGCAGAACACCCTCGTGGCGGACCCGTTCGGCGACCTCTACGCCTGTTTCGAGGAAGCGGGTTATGACGAATGGAAAGTGGGCCATGTGGACGAAAGCGGCGTGAAATTTTTCCCCCAGCGGGAAATATACAAAAAAAGGCATATAGCCAATATGCCGGACTGCCTGGCCTGCTCCATAGCGCTTACCTGCGGCGGGCAGTGCGGCGTCATGTGCAGGGCCAAAACCGGAGATTTATTCAAGCCGGATTGCCGGGATATGAAAGAGATAATGCTCGCCGGCCTCAGACACGCCTATAAAAAGTACAAGGCCGCCGGAAAACCCGCGCCGTCCAAAACGGAAGAGGTTCCGGAAAACTCTTCGCATGACTGAAATGAGCGAAACCGTTTACGAAAACCATCTCAAAGGCGAATACGCCGTCGAGAACGGCGAGGACTCCCTTATCATAACCTCCTCCTCCTGCTACAGGATGAAAGAGGAGACCCTTTCCCTTATAGACAATCTTCCGAAAGAAGGCGGCAAAGATTTTTTTTTGAAGGCTATGTCGGAAATGGGCATAGAAAAAGCGGAAGCCATTTTCGACCGCCTGCTGGCGATAGACGCGCTGAGGCCCGCGCGAAAAAAACCGGTGAGAAAACTTCTCTTAAGTCTCATAAGGCCGGACCTGCGGCTTATCCCGGCCGCCTGGCAGGAAAAGTTTTTCAGGGCCGCGCGCCTCGCGCCCGTTCCCGGCCGGCTGGGGAGGAATTCCGGCGGGATCTTTTTTCTGGCCGCCGCCGGCGTGCTCGCCGGCCTGGTCGTTTCCTATTCGGGCATATACCCGGAACTCGCTGAAATTTCCTCGGGCAGACCTCAAACCTTTCAGATGCTGGCCCTCGTTCTTTTGGGCAGCGTCATACACGAACTGGGCCATTCCTGGTCCGCCGCGGCCGCGGGCATAGGTTTCAGGCCCGTCGGTTTTTCCGTCTATCTTTTTTATCCCGTTTTTTACACCAATGTCTCCGGTATGGAAAAGCTTTCCGCGAAAGAAAAGACCGCCATAGACCTGGGCGGTTTCTTTACCCAGTCCGCCTATCTCATACTGCTTCTGGGGCTCTGGTATTTAACTAAAAACCTGCTTTTTCTGGAAACCGTGCGCTGGATGTCCCTCATAATGCTTTTCAATCTCAACCCTTTCCTGAGAACCGACGGCTACTGGCTTTATAAGGACGCGCGGAAGGGCTTCGGGGATAATAAATACGCGCGACGGCTGCATTACCTGTATTTGGCGGCCTTCGCGCTTTTTTCGCTTTACCTGTTCCGCTATCTGTATTTAAGGGTCGGGTCTATCTACGCCCTGCTCGTTTCCGTCTGGGCCGAACCCTCCGTGCTTCTGAGCGAAGGCTATAAGATAGTGCTCGGCTTTTACATGCTCATCATGTTCTTTATGGGCGGAGCCCGGCGCCTGGAAGAAACCCGGCAGGAATGGCTGGAGTTGAAGAGGCAAAAGGCATAAGGCAAGAAAACAGTATACAGTATACAGAAAGCATAAAAAGGTACCAGGTACCTTTTTGAGGTACCTTTTTGGGCAAAAGGAAACAAACAAATCCCAATTTTATATAATTTAAACTCGGAAGCTTTTCAGGTTTTTTTGTTACGGAAGGGTGTGTGTGTCGACTTTACCTCCGGAGGGTTGCGTCCCCTAAAGGGGACAGTCCCGTCCATGTGGGTTATGAGGAGTGGGACGCTTCGGAGACTGTGGCGGTTTGCCAAAGGCAAAGCCGACAGAGCGGACGGCGGGGCGGGTGCCGCGAACCACCCGACTTAACTGTCAGTTCGCTTTATTTACGGAAGGGTGTGTGAGCGGTTGAAACAGCAGGTCTCGAAAACCTGTAGGGTGCAAGCCCTCGAGGGTTCGAATCCCTCCCCTTCCGCCATTTTTTTATTAGATGCGGAGGGATTCGAAGCAAGCGTAGCGCCGAACGAGTAGTGAGGGAGAGCGCTATGCGCGGAAGCGAAGCGCGGGGAGCCTACGCAGAGAACTCTGTGAGCGCAGTAGGCGAATCCCTCCCCTTCCGCCATTTTTTTGTGTGACACGAAACGGCGTAGTAACGGAGTTTTTTTGTATGATGCTGATTTTTATTCCGATAATAGTGGTCATCCTGGTTTTTTTCTTTATCGGCGCGCTGCAATCCGGAACGCCCGAAGGGATAGCGAAAGAAATAGCCAGGACGCAACTGGAAATTTTCCGGGAAATAAAGGAGCGCAACCCGGCCCTGGCGCCCAAACAGCTTTATATGAAAACCGTAAGCGCCCGGCCCGGCTACAGCGATGAGCAGGCGAAAAACATAGTGAAAGACGCCGAACACCTCGCGAAGGAGCATGACGAGAAAATGGGCCTGCGTATGACCGTGTTTCAACTCGTCGCCGTAGAGTACCTGGCCAGGACCAACCAGGCGCCTCATAAACATTTCGACGATTTCTGGGCCGTGGTTTCTTCCATAATCCCCGAAGACCTCTGAGCCATGCAAAAATATATAGACGAATTTTTCGACATATTGGAAAGGAGCCGCCGGGGGGCGCTTCTCTACGTTTTGTGCCTGGTTTTGCTTTACGGGGCCGACAGATATCTGGGACTCGATATGGAAACTTTCAAGAAGCTTTCGACCCCGGCCGGGCTCAAGGCCTTCCTCGCCTCGAATTCCCTGAAACTGGCGGCCTACGCCCTCCTGTCGCTCGCGCTGGGCGCCTACGCCTCCATGGGCTACTGGGGCTGCGTCATGAAGAAAGGCGAAGCGGAATTTTCCGATTTTTTCGCAAACGGCAACAGGATGTTTTTCAGGTCCCTGCCGGGTTACATGATCGAAGGCTTGCTCCCTTTGCTGATACTTTCCGGCGGCATGTTCGTCGTCGTCCTCTCGCGGAAGTCCCCCGCGGTTTCGCTGGTTTTCATGACTTTTTTCGTTTTCTCGGTCTGGTTTTCGTTCAGGATAATTTTCTGGGAATTGCTGATGTACAGGGAAGGGCTGAACGGCCTGGAAGCGGTAAGAAAGAGCTTCTCCGTCACCGGGGGGCATTTTTCCCGGGTTTTCTGGTTCCTGCTTTTCCCCATTTTCGTTTTTAACGTCATAGGCGGAGGAGTTTCCGATTCTTTTCTGCGCTACGCTTTCCTTTTCATAAACATCCTCCTCCTGCCCCTGGCGGTTATAGCGGTCACCTTCATGCTCTATGCCGGGATTTTCCCTTCTACGGGGGAGCGGAGCGGAGACAAAAAGAATCCGGTTTGAATTTGCGCCCCGCGACTTGAGGCCCGGAACCCGCGCCGGTTTCCATAAACGAGTTGCAATAGGCCCAAAAATAATTAATAATATTAATGATAACTTTAGCCAAGGAGGCTTTATGAAGCTTGAAATAAAAAAAATAACCCTTATGTCCGTCATGTTCTCCGCTTTTTCGCTGATGATATTCTTCACCTCTCTTTTTATCGCGGTGGCGGGCATATTCATAGTTCCGAACCCGGTCTGGATACCGGTCAATTTCCTGGGCAGGGTCATGGGCGCCGGGCTTTATACCCTCACCCTTTTCGTGATCACCATGGCCTACGTTATTTTTCTCGTTTTTGTCTACAATTTTTTCGTAGGCGTCATAGGAATGAAAGGCCTTACCCTGAAGATGGAAGAAGTGCCGGAACAGGAATAATAGTATTTCATAAAAAGAGGCGGTCCCGCCGCGCCGCATAAAGAGCGGCCGTCCCTGACCCCGGGATTTACGGAAAATGGGACGTCGGACCTGGGCGCGGGCCGGCCTTTGAAACCAAGGAGAACTATCGTGAAAGTAAACATACTGTTTGCCGCGAAAGATTTTGTAAGAGCTTCGCTTTTAATAGAGATGCTGTCCAGGCAGGGTTATTCCGTGGTAACCTCGAACAAGGGCCGCGAGGCCATGTCCATGCTCGGCGAAAAGACCTTCGACGTGCTCATGGTCGGGCAGAACCTGGCCGACGAGGAAGGGCTGGTGTTTTTGAAGGGCCTCAGGCAGAAAAACAAAAGCCTTCCGGTGATAGCGGTGCTGGAATCGCCGGATTCGGTGCTCAGCCATATGCCCAGTACGCTTAACCAGGACCTGGTGCTGCCGCACGGCTCCGCGCCGAAGGGCCAGAGCCAGTCGCAGGGGATAACCTATAAGCTGGCTTTTTTCCAGCTGGGCGCCGACGAATGTCTCAGCTACAGCCAGGACCTGCACGAGAGCGTGGCCAGAATACGGGCGGTCATAAGAAGGACCATCTCCACCCAGAGCGAAGAGGTTTTGAAGATGAACGAGATAGAGCTGAACATGTCCAGTTATACCGTGAAGATTTCGGGCAGGGAGATAAGAGTTACGGCCAAGGAATTCGACCTGCTTTACGTCTTCCTGAGTTCGCCGAACAGGGTGCTTTCCAGGCCCTATCTCATAGAAAGGGTGTGGGGCTACAATTACTTCGGCTCCCCCAGGACGGTGGACGTTCACGTCAGAAGGCTGCGCTCCAAAATGGGCAAGGCCTGCAAATACGTGCATACCGTTCCCTGCGTGGGATACAAGATGATACCGAACAGCAAGTAAAGCGGGCGTAAGGCAACCCGCCATTAAAGAGTTGGCGGGCCCGCCAACGCCATAGCGGCGGGAAGGCAAAAGGCGGAAGGCAAAGCAAAAATTGAACCGGGAGGAGCAAATGGAAAAACAGATTTTGATAATAGACGACGACGCGAACCTGAGGGAAAGCCTTTACGAGGTGCTCGAGCTCGAGGGGTTCAAGTGCTATCAGGGCAAGAATGCCAAAGAAGGCATAGAACTCGCCAAGAAACACAATCCCGAAGTGCTCATAACCGACATACAGCTTCCCGATTCTTCCGGTTTTCAGATCTGCCAGGAGGTGAGGAAGTTTTCCAAAGAGGTCATAATCATAATGATGACCGGCCGGTTCATGTCCTCCGACGAAAAGACCCAGGGCTTTCAGCTTGGCGCCGATGAATATCTGACCAAGCCCTTCGACATACAGGAGCTTTCGGTCAGGATACGGCAGCTGCTCTCCAGGAGGGGGAAATGAGGCGCGCCGGGAAAACCGTTTTCCTGCCGCTCGCTTTACTGCTTGCGGTCCCGGTCTTTTCGCGGGCCCAGCCGGCCAAAACCTCCGAGGAAGCCTCGGTGCGGATCTTTTTCGAAGCCATGGATTCCCAGGGCTGGCAGTTGTTTTTCCTGGGAGACGCGCTCAAAAGACGGCTTCCCCGGCTGAACGTGGACATTTACCCTCTGATGCACAAGAGCGAAAAGGGAGAATGGATAACTCCAAGGGGGGATATAGAGGTCAAGGAATCCGGCAGGATGATGGCCATAAAGAAAAAATATCCCGGAAAACTTCTCAGCTATCTTACCGCCAAGTCTCTCAGCCCCTGGCCTGAGGGCTGGTACGACGCGGCTATTTACTCCGACATAAACCCGGCCGAGCTCGCCAAATACGAGGGAAGCAACAGGGAAAAACTTTTACAGGAAGCCTTCGCCGCGGCCGGAAAGATGAAGGTGGAAAAAAACTCTCTTTTCATAAACGGGAAAATTTACGAGGGCGAGGCGAGGCTTATGCCGCTCCTGGAAGCCGTGAACGCGGTTCTTCCGGCCGGGAAAAAGATGAACCTGTATAAGGAGCAGCAGGCTTTGGTCAAGGCGCCTGGTTTTAAGGTGATCTCCTCCCCGGCGGCCAAGGATTTCGCGGACGCGAACGTGATAGGGGTCTTTAAAAGATATTTCACGAACCTCAAGCCGGAAGACCTGGACTATACCTCTGAAGCCGTAAAGAAAGAGTTCCCCGGCCTCAAGTTCCTGCCGGCTTACGCCATAGAGGACACCCCTTCCGTCAGGGAAAATATGGCCCAGGCCATAGCCGCCGGGGCGCTGGAAAAATCCGGCAGTTATTACATTTTTTACAACAAGAACGGGAAACTGCTCATAAACGGGCTGAAGGAAGAGCCCAAAAAACTGGAGCTTTTCGTGATGTCGCAATGCCCCTATGGCGTCGTGGCGGAAAATTCCGTGATAGACGCGGCCAATAAAAATCTGATAGCCAAGGACATAAAAATAGAGATACACTACATAGCCGAATCTTCCAGGGACGGAAAAGGGACGCTCAGCTTCAGGTCCCTGCACGGCGAGCCGGAATGGAAGGAAAACGCCAGGCAGCTTTTGATAAAGAAAAACTACCCGGGCAAATTTTTCGCCTACCTTTCCGAAAGGAACAAGACTTACCAGAGCCCGGAATGGGAATCGGCGGCCGTAAAAGCGGGACTCGATCCCGGGAAAATAGAGGCCGAAGCCGAAAAGGGCAAAAGGCTTCTGGAAGAGGACGTAAAAAGGGCTAACAGTCTGGAGATAGGCTCCTCTCCGACTTTCCTGGTGAACGGCAATATCCTCGTCGTCGGTATCGGCCAGCTTATGCAGATGGACGATTACAAAAAACTGGGCGTGCAGGCCGCTCCCGCCGGAGCCTGCAACTAGCAATAGGGGATAGAGGTTGACGGAAAGTGTAAAGCGGAAAGCGTAAAGAGTTTTTTTAAGGAACTTCCCTATACACCCTTTACTGTTTACGATTTACGACAGGCGTCTCGCCCCGCTCCCCTGAGTTTTATTTTTTTTGAAACAATTCTTTAATAGTTTTTTTTTATAATTTCTCTTATGCAGGAAAAAAACAGAAAAAGAGGAAAGCTTTTTTACAAGCTGCTCCTGATATTTTTGATCGTCTCCCTGGTTCCGCTCGGCATAGTGGGCTACTACCTTATAAGCCTCACACAGGTGACTTTAAACAAGGCCATCACGAGAGACCAGGAAGCCCTGGCCGTGGGTTTCTCGGACACGGTTTCCAATTACGTCATCTCTTTCAGGAACATCCTTTACGAATCGGCCCATCTCGAGGATTTTTACACCATGAACATGGAAAAAGAGCGCTCCATGGTCAATCACCTGATGCAGGTCCATTCCGCTTTCCTGGAAATTTCCGTCATAAACGCTTTGGGCGAGGAAACCATCAGGATGGTCAGGTTCTCGGACAGCAACAAAACCAGGGATTTCATAAACGACCCCGTCTATCGGAAGGTGATGAAAACCGGCGAATATATAGGCGGTTTCGAGAAATACAACGGCACCTACCCCTGCATAACCGTAGCCATACAGATAGTGAACCCCAATACCAGCTACGCGGCCGGCATGGTAATGGCGAAGCTCAGCCTTAACAGCCTTTCCGGTCTGCTCAAAACCAGTTTTCCGGACGCCACCCACACCCAGGCGGCGGTCATAGACATAAACGGCTTTCTGATAGCGCATTCCAATCCGGAAGAAGTTTTGAAAAAAAACGCCAAGCTGCCGGACGAGATACTTAAGATACTGCTTCAGAACGACGCCAAAAGCGGCGGCGGCGAGATCCCCCTCATAACAGGGGAGAGGGTGCTGGGAGCTTTCAGCGAAGTCGAAGCGTTCGGCTGGGTGGTTTACATACAGCGTTCCATCTCGGTCGCCTATCAGGCTTCGCGGGATATGCTTGACAAGACCTGGAAAGTGATGCTCCTGGTCACGGTTTTCGTGCTTTTCCTGGGTTACGCAGTCTCCATAGTCATCACCCAGCCCATACAGGCGCTCAGGGAAGCGGCCATAAAACTGGGCGAGGGCGATTTCAATTATCTGCCGGACATCTCCATCCCCAACGACGAAATAGGAGAGCTGGCCCACACCTTCATGGAAATGAGCGATTCGCTTAAAGTGAAAACCGCGGAAATAATAGACGCCAAGGAGCAGCTCGAAAAGCTTAACAGGAGCCTCGAGAACAGGGTCGAAGCCAGGACCAGGGAGCTCAAGTCGGCCCAGGAAGAACTGATAAAGAAAGAAAGGCTCGCCGCCATGGGACAGATGGCCAGCGTGGTCAGCCACGAGATAAGGAACCCCCTGGCCGTCATAAACAATTCCATTTATTTCATCAAGACGAAGACCAACGCGCAGCCGAATCCCGAGCCGAAGATAGTCAAGCATATCGGCATAATAGAGTCGGAGATAAGGCAGGCCAACGGCATTATAGACGAGATACTGAGTTTCGCCAGGAGCCGGGACCTGAAGCCCAAGGTCACGAATCTCCACGCTTATCTGGAAGACCTGCTCATGTCCTACCCCTTCCCCCAGCATATACAGCTGGAGAAGCATTTCGCCGGGGAGCATTTCATGGTAAATATAGACCAGGACGAAATGAACCAGGTCATAAGGAACCTGATAAAGAACGGTATAGAAGTCATGCCCGAGGTCGGGAAAATGATAATCAGGACGGAGTGGCTGCCCGACGATACGGTCAGGATAGACATAGAGGATACCGGTCCCGGAATACCCAAGGACGTCCTGGATAAGCTTTTTACCCCTTTCTTCACGACGAAAGCCAGGGGAACCGGCCTCGGTCTCGCCGTGGTCAAGAAAGCCATAGAAAGGCACAAAGGCCGCGTGGAAATCGCCAGCGTCGTCGGGAAGGGAACCTGTTTTAAGTTCGCGCTTCCGCTGTATAAAGGCGCAATGCCGCCCCCGCCTCCTCCCCGGGCGTGAAAAATAGAAGAGGTGGAAGCATTGGACGAATTAGACGAGGTGGAGGGAGCGGAATTCTCGTAACACTTCTATAACTTCCAACTCTTCCATATCCTCCAAAGCTTCTATCCCTTCTCACGTCTTCTTTTTCCTGTTGAAAAACATTATAAAATAAGTAAGAATATAAGGTATGGCCTCCAAGGTTTTAATAGTCGACGACGACGCTCATTTGAGGGAAACGCTCAGAGATCTCCTGGAAATGGAAGGTTATCAGGTTTTCGAGGCCGCCAGCGGCTCGGAAGCGATGAGCGCGGTAGCCTCCGATTTTTTTCACATAATACTGATGGATTTCAACCTCACGGACAAGACCGGCATAGAGGTCATAAAGGACATAAGGCATTTGAACACGGAAAGCCAGATCCTGATGATGACGGCCCACGCCTCCCTGGACACGGCGGTAAAGGCCATACAGGAATCCGTTTACGATTTCCTGATAAAACCGGTGGATTTCAATTATCTGCGCTCCGCCATACGCAGGGCGGAGGAAAAACTGAGGCTGGAGCAGGAAAACCAGCGCCTGCTCAACGTGCTCAAGGACCAGAACAAGGAACTGGACAGGCTGAACAATATGAAGTCCAAGTTCCTTTCCATGGCCAGCCACGACCTCTCGAACGCCCTCATGACCCTGCAGATCAGTTTCGAGATGCTCGCCTCGTCGATAAAAGCCAGCGACGACCAGAAGAAAAAAATGGATTTCATAACCACGAGCATTCAGCAGATAAACAGGCTTATCGGCGACCTGGTGGACTGGGCCAGCATAGAGCAGGGGAAATTCAGGCTGGAAAAGAATTATTTCGAAATGGACAAAATGGTGGAGGAGCTGATAGTCGGCCCAAAAGCCAGGGCCAGCCAGAAAAGCATAGAGGTTACCGGGGAAATAAGGAAAGACGGGCTGAAGATGGTCTGCGCCGACAAGAGAAGGATAAGCCAGGTGATTTTGAATCTGCTCGAGAACGGGATAAGGCATACGCAGCGCGGCGGCAAGATAGCGGTGATAGTGGAGAAAACCGGGGGAGAAGAGGCCGTCTGCGTCACCGTCAGGGATACGGGCGAGGGCATAGCCCCGGAAGAATTGACCAAGCTTTTCCAGAGTTTTTACCAGCCGCAGGGAACGAAGTCGCCTCACGGCAGGCTGGGTCTGGGGCTCTCCATATCGAAGGAAATAGTGCAGAGCCACGACGGCCGAATATGGGTGGAATCGGAAGGGGCGGGCAAGGGCTCCTCCTTCAAGTTCGTCCTTCCTTTCGCCAAAGAGCAGGAAGGGCAGAAGCCGGAAGTCAGGAAGCCGGGGGAAGTTAAGACGGAGAAAAGCAAAGAATAAGAGGAATACGGAAAGGGAAGCGGATTTGTCGTGACGGTTACGCCAATCTCTATTCTCTAATCTCTATTCTCTGTGGTTACACGGGAGGAACAATGGCGCAAAAAATAGTTACGGTCCTTATAGCCGACGACCAGACTCTTTTCAGGGAAGGCATAAAAGATTTGCTCGAGGACGAAAAAGGCATAAAGGTCATAGGCGAGGCTTCCAACGGCCCCGAGGCGATAGAAATGGTCAAAAAACTCAAGCCGGAAGTGGTTCTCATGGACATCAAGCTGCCGCAGATGGACGGAGTTTCCGCCACGAAGATAATAAGGAAAGAATGCCCGAAGACCAACGTTCTGATACTCTCAAGCTACGAGGATGAGGCGCACATAACCGAGGCCATACAGGCCGGCGCCAACGGCTATCTTTCCAAGATGCTTCCCGCCAGCGAGCTGGTGCACGCTCTTAAGACCTTCACTGCGGAAGGCGTGATGATACCCCAGCCGATAATGGGCAAGCTGATACAGGGACTCAGGCAGATGGGTTCCGGCGATTCTACTCCGGATTCTCTTACCCCGACGGAAATAAAGATAATGGCCCTTTTGGGAAGAGGCAACTCCAACAAGGAGATAGCCAGCCAGCTGAACTGCAGCGTGAAGACGATAAAAAATCATCTGAACAGCATTTTTCAGAAGCTGGACGCCTCCAACAGGACCGAAGCCGTGGTTAAGGCCATAGAAAAAGGCCTTATTTCCCCGGAAAACGCCCAGTAACCCTACCACTTCTAACGTCGTCCCACTTCTTAAACCGTCTATGGAGCGGGACGGCCTCTACGACGTTGGCCAGAAGTGGGTGGGGTAAGTCTTTCGAGATCCCCCGCCAGAGACTCAGCGGCGGGGGATTTTTTATTTTTTCAACAAAAATTTAACCGCGGTAGGATATAATTTAAATATAGATTGCTATTGAAATCGGGGCTTACACGTGCTATAAAGTAATATAGGGGCCAAAGGAGGAAAAAACGTGAAGAGTAAAGCGTCCCATTTCTGGTAAATTTTAAGGTCGGGGACAGCCCCGTCTACATGGGTTACGAGGAGTGGGGCGTCCCATTTCCGGTAAAGTTTAAGGAAGGGACAGGTCCTCTTTATGGGGCGTAAAGGGCGAAGTTTTTGAGGAATTCCCTTGTAAACTCTTTACCCTTTACCGTTTACGCTTCCCGGTGTCTATGAAATTTTTTTTATTCGAAATCTGCCGCCGGTTCGCTTCGCTGGATTTTAAGCCGGCAAAAGCGAGAAAGGGCCAGACCACGATAGAGTACACCCTTATGATGGCTTCCATAATAGGGGCTTTTCTTATTTTCGCGGCCCTTTTTTATAAAAGGCTCCTCGGGGGTTTTTTTACCGTCATAGGACTGGTCATAGGAGCCGGGGTGCCGAAGTAAAGGCGAAAGTCAGAGGTTTAGAGGTTTGGAAGGTTTGAGGGTTTGGAGAAAGAAAATTAAGATTATAAAAAGTAAAGCGTGAAGCGTCCCATAAAGAGCGACTGTCCCGTCTAAATGGGTTATGTGGAATGGGACGTCTATTTGGGCTATGAGGAGTGGGGCGGAAAGCGTAAGTGGAGAATAGAAATCAAGAGATTGAGAGATTAAGAGAAAATATGAATTGGAGAAGAGCCCAGATACTCATACCTTCGGTGCTGGTCATCCCTTCCCTCATTATATTCGTTTACCTGCTTTTTGAGACGACGAAAATTTCCCAGGAAAAAATAAGACAACAGTTCGCTCTCGATTCGGCCGCCTTCATACAGATGGGCGATTACACTAATTTCCTGAACCGCACAGCCTATGTCAACGGGGCTTTCCCTTACAGGATTTTCAAGCAGGTTTTCGACTGCGGCGGCGGCGGACAGGGCTCCAAACTGCAGTATACGGACGATTCCGGCGAGATCTGTACCTATAAGATGTTCTACGAGGCCGGTAATTTCCCCAAATACGTGGGCGACAGCGAGGGGGCTGAACCCGTGGTGCTGGACAATATGTCCAAGTGGGATATACGTTTCGGCGGGCCCAGGGCCGGTATGAACAGCGCCAATCCCTCGGTGGACGACGAACTCGTCTTTATAACGGAACAGCAGGGAGTCAAGATCTATATCTTCTGGGACCCCGCCATAGGCTTTTACAAGACTTACGCCCAGGTCTACACCATTTTGGGCAGTATAGAGGCCAGCCAGATGGGCGTTTTCCAGAAACTGACCGAGAGGATGAATTTTTTCAGAAAATCGTTTTATCTCAACGCCGCGACCAAGAAGTGCCAGGAAAGCCCGGACACCTGCGGCCAGGAGGGCCTGGCGAGCTCGGGGATGCGGTCCTGGAAGAAAGGCAGCGACATGAAAATGCATTATATACAGCGGATAAAGTTCTGGGCCAAATATATGAAATCCAACGGTTTTGGTTACGACATAGTCAAAACCAATCCGCCCCTGCAGATGCAGTCTCCGGGCCTTTTCCAGCTGGCGACGGTGAATACCGGTCTCCTGAGCGGGATAGGCCGCGGCTACTCCATTTCACAGCCCTGGGACCCCGGAAGCGCGACCGGCAATTTTTTCAACGTGGACCTGGCTAATCTCGGCACCTGCAGCACTTTCCCCAAAACCTGCGTGCACGCCACTATCTCGAGCCAGTGCCCCGGCCCGGGCAACAACTGCGTATGGCCTTATCCGACCCCTAAATACCAGACGAGGTTGTATCCGTAATTTAGGGATAAGGGATAAATTATAAGGGATAAGTAAGAGGAATAAGGCAAAAAAACAAATTACGAGGTATAAAAGACAAGCGTTCGGGGGAAAGACTGGAATAAAACAGGGAAGAAACTATTATGGACATGAAATTTCGCTCAAATCGTTTTTTATCCCTTGTCCCTTATCCCTTATCCCTCGTCTTTTCGCGTTCAAAGAAAGCGCAGGCGATGACCGAAGTGGTCCTGCTTTTTCCGATTTTCATGATAGTGCTTTTCATTACCGTCAAGATCTTCGCCATTCTGGTGCTGGTGCAGAAAATGGAAATAGCCTCCTATTACGCGGCCCGGCGCTGGCAGCTGGAATCGCATCTGCACAGCCAGTACGCCAGCGGTTTCGACAAAGGCCTGGAGATAAGCATAAAGGAGAAGGTTTCCGAATATCTGGGTTTCAACAATCACGCGGTCAGCAAATTCCTGAATCTCAGGAACAACGGCCTGCAGCTCTCGATAGAGAGAACGCAGGTCTGGAACGTGGTAACGATAACCGTTTACACCAACTCGGCCGGCGTGGGCCTGCTCTGTAAGTACCCCATGCAGGCCGTCTGTACGCGGCCGGCTTACGGCATCGCCTGCGACAGCGGCTACGCCTATATCTGCCAGGGCGGGAAGAGTCTGCAGACCATAAAATACGTGCCGAACAGGGACAGGCCCATAGCGTTCATTTTGCCGGGTCTTCAGTAGCGGCAGACCGGAAGTATGGATGTGTGGAGGCGTAGATGCATGGAGGCGTGGAAGAAGGAATAACTTGTAAAACCGCGTCTCCGGTTTGTTGTTAATCTGTTTTTCGGCTTTTTGCCAAACCTCCAAATTGCTATGCGTCCAGACTTCTACTTTTACTATGCTTTTGAACAAAATAAAACTTTTTTTCCAGAAAAACTGGCTGGTCCTCGCCATAATTTCCCTCGTTTTTATCGCCGTAATTTTCCCGGTCTGGTACCTTGCCGGGATGGAGGAGAATACCAGAAGGTACGTAATGGGCATAAATATAGCTTCCATGCCCTGGGGAATACTGCAGACCATAATTTTCGTGGGTTTCCTTTACCTGCTTCACTACGGAGGCGGTTTCTCCAGGTTCAGGAAAACCAATATAAAAACCGGCAATGTGAGCGTGAGATTTTCCGATATCATCGGCCTCAGCCAGCCTAAGAGGGAAGCCTGGGAAGTGGTGGAGCTCATAAAAGACAGGAAAAAGCTGAACGCCATAGGCGGCAAAATACTCAAGGGAGTGCTTCTGGTAGGGCCTCCCGGCTGCGGCAAGACTATGCTGGCCAAGGCGATAGCCACCGAGGCCGGGGTGCCGTTCATTTCCGTTTCCGGCTCCGAATTCGTGGAGGTTTTCGTCGGGGTGGGCGCTTCCCGCGTCAGGAAACTTTTCAAGGAGGCCCGGCGCGAGGCCAAAGCCTCCGGGGCCTGTATAGTTTTTATCGACGAGTTGGAGGTCATAGGCCGGAAAAGAATACTTTTCGACGCCTTCGGCGGCGGAGCCGAGACCAACAGCACCCAGAACCAACTGCTGGTGGAAATGGACGGGCTTAACGACGACGACGCCAATATCATAATTTTCGGGGCCACGAACGCCGTTTCCGACATACTGGACGACGCACTGCTCAGGCCCGGCCGTTTCGACAGGAAGCTTTTCATAGGCAGACCCAACCTCGAGGAAAGGGAAAAGCTTTTCGGGCATTACCTTAAGAAAATAAAGTACGATCCTTCCGTGGATATCGGCCGCCTGGCCCGCAAGGCCGTGTACAAGAGCCCGGCCGAAATAGAGAATATAGTCAAGGAATCGGCGCTTCTGGCCGGCCGCAATAAGAGGGACGCGGTGGAGTATAAGGATATGACGGCCGCGATAGAGAGGATAGAGCTTGGCTTCGCGCATAAACTTTCCATGAGTCCGCAGGAAAGGGAAATGACGGCCTATCACGAGGCAGGGCATCTGGTGATACTTTATCTCACGCATCCGACCAGGGACGTCTTCAAGGTTTCCATCCTGAACCGCGGCGGCACTCTGGGGGTGGTGCACTCCATACCGAAAGAGGAACTCTATACTTCCGACAGGAAAAGCCTGCTGGCCAATATAAGGGTTTCCCTGGGCGGGTACGCCGCCGAAAAGATAAAATACGACAATACTTCCGACGGCGTCGGCGCGGATTTCGCCAATGTCATGGCCGTGGCGCATAACATGGTCTGGAAGTTCGGCATGGGGACGGACGGTTTTATGGGCGATTACAGCACCATCCCCGAAAAGGAGCTTTCCGGCGAAATTTCCGCCCAGCTCAATTTTCAGACCAAGCAGATCATAGGCGAAGAATATAAAAACGCCGAAAAAATACTGCGCGAGAACTGGCCCGTAGTCGAAGAATTCGTGAAGGTCCTTCTGGAGAAAGAGGAACTGGACTACGACGAGATAGTCGAAGTCTTTTCCAGGCATAAAAAAGAGAGGATAGAGGCGAGGGGATAGGGGTTAGCGGAAAGCGTGAAACGGAAAGCGAACAAAAGGTACCTAACAAAAGGTACCAGGTACCTTTTTGTGTGGTACCTTTTTGTGCTGTTGCCTTATGCCTTCTGCCTTTTGCCTGCCGTTAGGTCTTGACAAGTCAATATTCTCTGCTATAATATCTGGGAGAAGTCAGGAACTGCGGTGCAGTACGTGGTGGGTAGCGCGTAAGGCCCCACCGCCCGTTCATTTGTGAGGATAGCGAGAGTGGGTGAGCGGGCGGTGGGGTTGCTCGATAATAGCAAAGCCGGCGTAAGCTGGCGGCGCAAAACTATGAACCCCGGTTGCGGGGGCGTCAGGTTGCCGAAGGCGATATGAGACAACTTTATCCGTTGTATTGTCTGTGCTTGGCCGTTGC